>ERZ859776.1244-NODE-1244-length-9685-cov-3.021495_pt1 | contig 9685 bp, 9 predicted proteins | sample MGYA00509987_ERZ859776 | MGnify/ENA primary metagenome ERZ859776 (study PRJEB30046, sample SAMN00715146) | human gut metagenome | study: EMG produced TPA metagenomics assembly of the A metagenome-wide association study of gut microbiota in type 2... | reverse complement strand
CGGCCTGCACAAGTTTACCCGCTGGAACGGCCCCATCCTGACCGACAGCGGCGGATTCCAGGTGTTCAGCCTTTCCAAGCTGCGCAAGATCACGGAGGAAGGCGTGACCTTTGCCTCCCATCTGGACGGCCACCGCATCTTTATGGGCCCTGAGGAGAGTATGCAGATCCAGGCAAACCTGGGTTCCACCATTGCAATGGCCTTTGATGAGTGTGTGGAGAATCCTGCCCAGCACGCATACTCCAAAGCCAGCTGTGAGCGCACCACCCGCTGGCTCAAGCGCTGCAAGGCTGAGATGGCCCGCCTGAAACAGGAGGGCAAGGCCACCAACCCCGACCAGCTGCTGTTTGGCATCAATCAGGGATGCACCTTTGCTGACCTGCGTGTAGAGCACATGAAGCAGATCGCGGAGCTGGAGCTGGACGGCTACGCCATCGGCGGTCTGGCCGTGGGTGAGCCTGCTGAGGTGATGTACGAGATGATCAGTGATGTGGAGCCTTATATGCCCAAGGATAAGATCCGCTATCTGATGGGTGTCGGCACCCCTGGCAACATGATCGAGGCAGTTTCCCGCGGCGTGGATCTGTTTGACTGCGTCATGCCCAGCCGCAATGCCCGCCATGGACACCTGAACACCTGGGGCGGCATTATCAATATCAAGAACGCAAAGTATGAGCGTGACGAGCGCCCCATTGACCCCACCTGTGGCTGCCCGGCCTGCCGGAACTACTCTCGTGCCTATATCCGCCACCTGTTCAAGGCAGAGGAGCTGCTGGGCATGCGTCTGGCCGTTATGCACAACCTGTGGTTCTACAACCACCTGATGGAGCGCATCCGCGATGAACTGGATGCAGGCACCTTTACCGCCTTCCATGACCGTTATGTCAAGCTGCTGGATACAAGAATTTGAGCTTTTTCATGCTTTTCCCTTGCAAGAGGGCGCAGAAGCGGTTATAATGAGCTTATCTGAATTTTGAGAGGAGACTTTGTCCCATGCAATTTCTGACTACTACCACTGAAAGCTATCTCAGCCTGTTCTTCACCCTGGCGCTGATGCTGGTCCTGCTCTACTTTATGATCTATCGTCCCCAGAAGAAGCAGGAGAAGAAGGATGCTGCCATGCGTGCAGCTCTGGAGATCGGTGATCAGGTCGTGACCATCGGCGGTATTGTTGGCCGTGTGGTCGCCATCAAGGAGGACACCTTTGTTCTGGAGACCGGTTCCGACCGTGTGAAGATCCGCTTCACCAAGAATGCGATCAGCTCTGTTGAGAAGCTGAACATGGACAATGCTCCTGCCAACGCAAAGAAGTAATCTCTAAAAGCAAGGTCTTTTTTACCCGCCCCTCTGCATACAGTAGTGCAGGGAGGCGGGTTTTTATGTTGGAACAGAAGAAGTTACCCATCCTGGAAGCACTGGCTGCATTCGGTATTGGTGGGATATTAACCGCCGCCTGCATGGCCGGGCTGGCCTATCTGATGGCTAACCAGAGCCTTGCACAGAGCACTGCCTGGCCCATGGTCAGTGCCATTGTCTGTGCCGGGAGCTTTTGCAGCGGCTGGCTCATGGCTTTTTTCTATCACAGCAGAGGTCTTATCTGCGGTGCTGTACAGGGCGGACTGTTTGTTCTGCTTCTGCTGGGGTTCGGTCTTTCGGAGGGCATTGAACCAACGGAAATGCAGCTGGCCCGCTTTGCACTGGTGTTTGTCTTTGGCTGTCTGGGCGGGGTGTTCAGCATCCTGCGTACAGAACGGCACCGGCATTGATCATTTACAGCAGAAAAACAGGAGGACAGGGAAGTATGTGGGTCTATCAGGAAACACCGGAAACCGCAGCGGCAAAGGCACTGCCCGAAGCGATCGTGCCGACGGCACAGGAAGAGCCGTTAAAACAGAAGAACAGTGGCGTTCTTCCTGAGACAGCGCAGGAAGAAAGACAATCCATCCCGGCGGCGTTCTCCGAGAGGTGCGGAAATACACCGGAGAGAGCCGCTGCGCGCCGCAGCAAGCTGAGTGAGGGGAGTGCCCTTCTGGCGGCGGCATACCTTCTGGGAACCTTTCTGGCGGGTGTGGCGGCAGCGCGTTGTGTGGCAGGCGATGCGGAAACGCTTTCCTATTACCTGGACTGCTGGCAGAGCCTGTTTTCTGTGCAGGATGCCGCCGGGGCAGTGCGCCTGTTCCGAACGGAATTTCTCACTGTGGCAGGTGCACTGACGGCAGTGCTGCTCCTGGGGCTTTCCGCCCTGGGGCCGCTGCCCATCTTCCTTTTTACGATGCTGTATGGGACAGGCTCCGGATTGCTTTCGTCCAGGCTGCTTGTGGATTTGAACCCACGGACAGCATTTGTGCTGCTCTGCGTCTGCGGTATCCCTGCATCCCTTGCGGCCGGAACGCTGTGCACGTTCGGCGCATCCGCACTGCAGGTAAGCGGAAGGCTCTGTTCAGCCGCATTCGGGCGTGGAGGACAGGCCCCCAGCACAGGCGCACTTTTGGGTCAGTTTGCCCGGATGCTGTTTCTGCTCCTGCCACTTTGCGGTGCGGCAGTGGGGATGCTGTATCTGGCAGGGCAGTCGAAACTTATATGAGCTGAAAAGAGAAATGTCTGGACAAAAAAACTCCCGAAAACCAACCTCATAAGCTGATTCTCGGGAGTTTTTATTTTGGAGCTACTGGCCGGACTTGAACCGGCGGCCTGTTCATTACGAGTGAACTGCTCTACCAACTGAGCCACAGTAGCAAATGTTTTGCAACGATAGATAGTTTAGCATAAAAGAAAATAACTGTCAAGATTTCTTTTTGAAAAAACGCTTTCAGTGAAATCAAATTGCTTTTTCCAGAGAATATGGTACAATAAAGCCAATCATTTTGAGGAAGGAGCTGAACACAGCGCACAATGTACACGAACCATATCAACCCCGTTGCGCAGAAAAACCAGGATGCATTTTGCACGGCACTGTTTCAGCTTTTACTGAAAAAGCCACTGGAAAAGATCTCCGTCACAGAGCTGTGTCACATGGCAGACCTTGACCGGACCACCTTTTACCGCAGTTTTGAATCCAAGGATGACGTGCTGGATTATTATCTCGACCGGCAGATGACCCTGCTTGCGGGGCAGCTGCCGGCGTACAGTACCCTGGAAAAAAACCTGACTGCACTGTTCCGCTGGACGTATGCGGAGCGAAAGAACCTTTGTGTCCTGATGGACTGTCATTTGACCAGTTTTTTCAGTGATGCGTTGAGCGAGAAGATCATTCTTGTTCTGATCTCCAACATCGAAGTCGGGGATGCAAGACAGTTTGTGCCATGGCCCGTTTCATTGCCGGGCGAAAATCGGTACTTCCGGAACTCGTTCATCGGGGCATATATGGGATTTTTCAACAGTTGGCGCTATGGCAATTTTGCAGAACGACCAGAGGATCTGGCCAAATGTATGGCTTCGTTCTATCTTCACTGAGGAGGGTGAAACGGGATGGCGGACTTGCTGAAAGCGGAGTTGTTCCCAGCGGATGCATTTGGCTTGTTCTATCTACATCAACCAGCATTACGCGGGGTCAGGCGGCAGAGCACTTCGTTGTTGTATTCATCCACCGGGTGGCCGTCTGCGATCTCTTTCTTGAGGCGTTCGTAAAGAGCTTTGTTCTCTTCCCCTCCCAGGGGATATCAGCAGAATTGCGCAAAACATAGGTTTCAGTCTTCGTCTTGGACATGGGTTTGAACTCCTTTGATTGGTCTGAAAACAACTCAAACCTGCCCACGGGGGACAGGCCTTTCCGATTCTTAAAAGTCTGCCACGGCCCTTAAGAATCAAAGGAGCCGATCTCCAAGGTCTAATATATCAGTTTGTTCGATGTTTGTCGTGTGTAAATCCTGTGCCGTTTACATTGTAAATCCTGCTGCTCTGTTTTTTGCTGCCAAGAAATCGAAGTCAAGGATGGACATTTTGCACAATTTTTCTCCCTTTTTCACCCCATAAGATTGGTTTGATGCACCTTGTTTTATGATATGCAACAAAATGACAAAATCTGTTGCACAACGTGCTAAAAAAACCGAAAAAGATTTGTGCGGCATTTTTTTAACAATTGTGATATATTACTTACAGTAAGGCTTGTATCCTACACAAAAAAGGAGATTTTTATGAAGGATATTTATATTTCCGGCTTTGCCGATGAGATCAGCTCTTCTTTTGATGAGCAGCTCAAGACAGTCCGTGAGCTTGGAATGCAGTACATCAGCCTGCGCAGTGCAGATAAGAAAGGAATCGCCGACTTTACCGTTGAGGAAGTCAAGACCGATCTGCTGCCCCGCCTGCAGGCCGCTGGTGTTGGCGTTTCCAGCCTGGGCAGTCCCATTGGCAAGGTCAAGATCGATGATGAAGAGGGCTTTGAAAAGCAGTGTGCTCAGTTGGAAACGCTGTGCGAGATCGCTAAGGTTCTGAATTGCAAGTACATCCGCATGTTCAGCTTCTTTATGCCGGAAGGCAAGGATCCTGCCGACTATCGTGACGCTGTCATCGAGAAGCTGCGCAAGTTCATTGCCATTGCTGAGAAGCACGACGTGATCCTGATGCACGAAAACGAGAAGGATATCTATGGTGATGTTCTTTCCCGCTGTGTTGACCTGATGCAGACGCTGAACAGCGCACACTTCAAGTCCGCATTCGACTTTGCAAACTTTGTACAGTGCGGCGAGGATACCGCCAAATGCTGGGATGCTCTCCGCCCGTACATTGTATATATCCACATCAAGGATGCCGTTTCTACCGACAAGGAGAATGTGCTCTGCGGCACCGGCGAGGGAAAGATTCCCGAGCTGCTGCACAAGGCCATCGTGGAAGAGGGCTATACCGGCTTCCTGACCCTTGAGCCGCATCTGGTGCTGTTTGACAGCCTGCAGAGCCTTGAGACCACGGATGCAAAGAACATCATCCGTGAGAACAAGTACAAAAACGGTGCTGAAGGTTACGCCGCACAGTATCACGCACTGTGCGATATTCTGGCAAAATTCTAACGTAACAGAAAAAAAGGAGAAGATTCAAATGGAAAAGACTGAAGGAAAGATTCGTTATGGCCTGATCGGTATCGGTGCTCAGGGCGGCAGCTACGCTCGCTTCCTGACCAACGCTCCCGCTCCGTTCCCCGGCATGGTCTGCGCACCGTGCCCCGACAACTGCGCACTGGGCGCTCTGTGTGATATCGACCCCGAGAAGGAGAAGATGTGCAAGGAGCAGTACCCCGATGTGCCCTTCTTCAAGGATTGGAAGGATATGATCGCCAGCGGCACTGTTGATGCCATCATCACCACCGTTCCTCACTACCTGCACCACGAGATCTCCATCTACGCTATGGAGCATGGCATGAACGTTCTGTGCGAGAAGCCCGCCGGCGTCCGCAGCAAGGATGTTCAGAAGATGATCGCCTGCGCTAAGGCTCATCCCGAAGTTTCCTTCGGCATCATGTTCAACCAGCGCACCAACAAGCTGTATCAGAAGATCAAGGAGATCGTTGCCAGCGGTGAGCTGGGCGAGATCCGCCGCTCTCAGTGGATGATCAACTCCTGGTGGCGTCCTGACAGCTACTACCAGCAGAGCGCATGGCGTGCTACCTGGGGTGGCGAAGGCGGCGGTGTCCTGGTCAACCAGGCTCCCCATCAGCTCGACCTGTGGCAGTGGATCTGCGGTATCCCCGTGAAGGTCTTCTCCAAGAATATCAACGGCTGCCATCGTAACATCGGCGTTGAGAACGACGTGACCATGCTGGTCGAGTTCGCTAACGGCGCTACCGGCACCTTTACCACCTGCACCCACGATGCCATCGGCACCGATCGTCTGGAGATCGACCTGGACGGCGGCAAGATCGTTGTTGACAACAGCAAGACCGCTCATGTCTACCACTATATCGACAAGGAAGGCAACCCCTGCACTGAGGATTACCTGAACGAGCACATGAGCATGATGGAAGTTGCCATGCTGACCAGCGGCAACGGTGCAGGCTCCAAGCTGTACACCGAAGAGACCTTTGAGAACAACGATGGCTGGGGCTTCCAGCACACCACTGTTATGCAGAACTTTGCTGCTCACATCCTGACCGGCAGCCCGCTGCTGGCTCCCGGCGAGGACGGCATCAACGGTGTCAACCTGGCAAACAGCAGCCAGCTGTCTGCATGGACCGGCCGCGAGGTCTCCAACCCCTGCGATCCCGAGGAGTATGCTGCTGAGCTGAACAAGCTGATCGAGGCCGAGGGCAAGTTCCCCGTCCGCGAGTAATCAGTATCCCTGAAAAAAGCAATGCCTGTTCCAGGCTTACAAGGAGTTGCGTTTCCATGAAAAAAGCTGCGATCATTGGCTGCGGCACCATCTTTCAGGTTCATCTGCCCATCATTGTGGCAAATCCTGAGATCGAACTGTGTGCCGTGTGCGATAACAATCCCGCTGTGCAGGAAAAGCTGCCTGCTGCAGCAAAGGCCGTGCCGTTCTATACGGACTATGAGGAGCTTCTGGAAAAGGAGCATCCCGATGTGGTACATCTCTGCCTGCCGCATTACCTGCATGTGCCCGTGTCGGAGTACTTTGCTTCCCACGGTGTGAATGTCTTCTGCGAGAAGCCGGTGGGTCTGAACACCGCACAGGCCAAGGAGTTCGTGGAATTTGAGGCTGCGCATCCTGAGGTCAAGATCGGCATCTGCCTGCAGAATCGTCTGAACCGCACCACCGTTGAACTGAAAAAGATCATCGATGGCGGCGAATATGGCAAGGTCATCGGCTGCCGCGGCTTTGTACCCTGGTTCCGCGGCAAGGCTTACTATGACGAACAGCCCTGGCGCGGCCAGCTGAAAACTGCTGGCGGCGGCTGCATGATCAACCAGAGTGTCCACACGCTGGATCTGCTGTATTATCTGTGCGGCGACATCGATGCCATCCATGGCTCGGTGAATCAGCTGGCAGATTACGGCATTGAGGTCGAGGATACCGTGGCCGCCCGCCTGCACTTTGCCAATGGTGCAAACGGTGTGTTCTTTGCCACCAACTGTGATTACACCAACGAGAGCGTCCAGATCAAGGTTGCCTGTGAAAAGGCTTCCTTCCTGATCGAGGATGATGCCCTGTTCCGGATCGATGCAGATGGCGTGCGCACCAAGCTGTGCGAGAATGAGAAGCTGCCCGGTGCCAAGTTCTATTTTGGCGCTTCTCATGGCATCCTGATCAACAAGTTCTACCGCGCCATTGAGAATAACACAGACGATTACATCCATGTAAGAGATGCGGAAATGAGCATCCGACTGATCGATGCCATCCATGCAAGCAGCAAGGCTGGCCATCCCGTTGCTCCGTGACCGCAAAACACAGATAGAAGGAGAAATGAACCATGGCAAACAAAGGTTTGATCGGTGTTCAGATGAGCACCATTGCCCCCGCTAAGATGCCTCACTTTGACGCATACGAGAGCATGGGCAAGCTGGCTGATATCGGCTATCACTGCGTTGAGATCTCTCAGGTCCCCATGACCGCTGAGAACGTTGCAGGCTTCCGCAAGGCTATCGACGAGCTGGGCCTGAATGTCTCTTCCTGCACCGCATCCACCTCTCCCATGCTGCCCGGTATGCCCGGCGAGTTCCTGTGCAATCCCGACGACTATAAGAAGATCGTTGAGGACTGCCGTAAGCTGGACTGCGATATGCTGCGCATCGGCATGCTGCCCATGACCTGCATGGGCAACTACCAGAAGGCTGTGGATTTCGCCAAGGAAGCAAATGAGTATGCTCTGAAGCTGAAGGAAGACGGCATTGACCTGTACTACCACAACCATCACGTAGAGTTCGTTCGTTACGACGGCGAGTTCCTGCTGGACATCATCCGCGCAAATGCTCCTGCTCTGGGCTTTGAGCTGGACAGCCACTGGATCCACCGCGGCGGCCAGGACCCTGTTAAGTTCATCAAGAAGTATGCCGGCAGCATCCGTCTGGTCCACCTGAAGGATTACCGCATCGGTGAGATGCCCATCCCCGAGGGCGGCGTGGACTTCACCAGCAAGGAAGGCATGATGAAGTTCATGAGCAACTTCACCAACATTGTGCAGTTTGCTGAGGTTGGCGAGGGCACTCTGGATATGCCCGCTATCATCCAGGCTGGTCTGGAGGGCGGCGGCGAGTACTTCCTGGTGGAGCAGGATGACTGCTATGGCCGTGATCCGTTCGATAGCCTGAAGATCAGCCACGACAACCTGGTTAAGATGGGCTTCGGTGACTGGTTCTAATTGAAAAGTTTCTGAGGAGTCGTTTTTTACGATCCGATAAATGAAATCGATGCTGTTTTGCAGAAATGCAGAGCAGCATCGATTTTTTATGTTTCAGGGTTCTGCTTTGTAACACGCTCCAAAATGTTGAAAATATTTTGTGCAAGTTTCACAGTTTTCTATTTGAGCCTTTGGTGGTACAATAGATGTGGAAATTCATAAACCGCTGGAGGAGCTACATGGCCGAAAAAAGTATTGAGTTGGACAGTGTGGAGATCGCCGCTGCCATCTTTGGCAACTGTGACCGCAACATTCGTCTATTGGAAAAGGAGTTCTCTGTCACGGCAGTCTGCCGGGGTACGATGCTTCGCCTCTCTGGCGAGGAGGCCAACGTGGCCGCTGCTGTGCGTGCCGTAGAGGGGATGCTGCTCCTGATCGAAAACCACACGCCGCTGGAGGATCAGACGGTGCGCTACTGCCTGAGCCTTGCTCACGATGGAAAGGAGCAGCGTGTCCGGGAGCTGACTGAGGATTTTGTCACGGTCACAGTCAAGGGCCGCCCCATCCGACCCAAGACACTGGGGCAGAAGGAATATCTGAATGCTATCCGCAAGAACGCGGTGACCTTTGGCGTGGGTCCCGCCGGTACCGGCAAGACCTATCTGGCCGTTGCAATGGCGGTCAAAGCATTCAAGGCCAAGGATGTTTCCCGCATTGTGCTGACCCGCCCCGCCGTGGAAGCAGGCGAGAAATTGGGTTTTCTGCCCGGTGATCTGCAGCAGAAGGTGGACCCTTACCTGCGCCCTCTCTACGATGGCCTGTTCGATATGCTGGGCGCTGAGACCTATGAGCGCCTGGTGGAAAAGCAGATCATTGAGGTTGCTCCGCTGGCATATATGCGCGGCCGCACGCTGGATGATTCCTTTATCATCCTGGATGAGGCGCAGAATACCACACCGGAGCAGATGAAGATGTTTCTGACCCGTATGGGTGTAGGTTCCAAGGTGGTTGTGACCGGCGATGTGACCCAGATCGATCTGCCGGACCGTACCCGCAGCGGCCTTGTGGATGCGCTGCACATTCTCAAGAACGTGGATGGCATTGCACAGTGCTATTTTACGGAGAAGGATGTTGTCCGCCATCGTCTGGTGCAGGAGATCATCAAGGCCTACGAAGCGGCTGCGCACCCGGCCAAGCGTTGAAACCGACGCGGAAAGCTGCAATTGCAGCATAAAATGAAGGGAGAGGAATGTTATGTCCAATAAAGTTTTGATCACCAATTCACAGAAAGCCGTAAAAGTACCTTCTGGCCTGCGGATCCTGATCCGCCGTGCCTGCAATGCTGTGCTGGAATATGAGCACTTCGATGAGCCTGCTGAGATCAGCGTGACTTTTGTGGATAACGCTGCCATTGCAGAGCTGAACAACCAGTACCGCAACAAGCCCATGCCCACCGCA
>ERZ859776.1240-NODE-1240-length-9725-cov-1.755222_pt1 | contig 9725 bp, 6 predicted proteins | sample MGYA00509987_ERZ859776 | MGnify/ENA primary metagenome ERZ859776 (study PRJEB30046, sample SAMN00715146) | human gut metagenome | study: EMG produced TPA metagenomics assembly of the A metagenome-wide association study of gut microbiota in type 2... | reverse complement strand
TAAACCGGTTCAGATATGTTTTCCCATCAATCCCCTGCTCCTTTGCAAACGCATCACAATACAATAACCCGATGTCATAAATCTTCTCATGCGTTGAGACATCAAAGACACAATGTGATGCATGAGGTCCCAGGAACTCAATACAATACTGGTACAGCTGCCGCTGAAAGCCCCGTTTTTCCTTATCTGATATTTCCTCAGCTCTGCCGTCATCATCCATCTGAATCTCTACATACCGTATACCGGATGCCCCATCCATATGCGACTTCACATACTCCAGATTCACACTGTCAAACTTTCCCTGAATCAATGCGATCAGATGTCTGGACAGATACGCCTGCTCCATTTCCCGGCTGCTTTGCTTCTTCTGGTTGTCCGCCCTTCGCAATACCTGGACTTTATTCAGCACCTTCAGCAATTCTTCCCGGTCTACCGGTTTCAAAATATAATCTGTGCAGTCGTAACGGATCGCCTTTCTCGCATACTCAAAATCTGCATATCCGCTCAGGATTACAAAATGTGCATCGGAAATCTTTTCCCCGCGGATTTTCTCCAGAAGTTCCAGTCCTGTGACGACCGGCATTTTTATATCCGCAATAATGAGATCTACCTGCTCCCCGCGCAGATATTCCAGTGCTTCCTCTCCGTTTGCCGCCGTCTTAACAACTTCAAATCCCTCCTGCTCCCAGTCAATCAGTATCTTCAGTCCCTGTAATATAAACGGCTCATCATCCACGAGCAATACCTTTAACAATGCTTCCCCCATCTTTTTCCTTCCCTTCTCTACAATGGCATCCGGATACTCACTGTCGTACCGACACCCTGCTCCCCCTCTATATCAAATGCCACCTGCTCCCCGAATACCATTTTCAGCCGCAGACATGCATTGATGATTCCCACTCTTCCGCCATCCTTTAGCATATCAATGCTGGCGTTTAGCATGCGCTCTTTTAATTCCTGCATCTGGGAGGCGTCCATGCCGCATCCGGTATCTTCCACTTCCAGATAAAGTGCCTTCTGCTTTTGGCAGATCCGCACAAAAATCCAGCCGGGAGCTGTCTTTGCCTCAATTCCATGTACACAGGCATTTTCCACAAAGGTGACAACTGTCATTTTGGGAATTTTAATGTCCAGACAATCCTCTTCCACTTCAAGACTGTAACTTAACCGCTCTCCAAACCGATACTTCTGAAGCCCCAGATACGCTCTCACAAATTCCATTTCCCTGCGGATCTCGACACTGTCATTTCCCCATTCCACATACTGACGCTGCATCAGCGCCAGCTTTTCCACCATGTCTGCCGTCTCATATTCGTTTTTCAACAGGCTGTGCATGCGGATACTCTCCAACGCATTAAACAGAAAATGCGGATTGATCTGGCTGTGCAGCGCGAGCAGTTCTGCATTCTGTCTTTCCACCAGCATCTCCTGCTCTTTAATCTTATTCTTATACACAATCTGAATGAGTTCATTTGTTCTCGCAACCATGCGGTTGTAATTGCGCATCAGGCTTCCAATCTCATCTTTTCCACGCACATACGAAATCGGCACCAGATGTTCCCCGCCGACTGTCTCAAACACTTTGCTGAGTTCGCTGATTCTCTGCGTAAATGACCGGTTAAATCCCCGCACCAGAAGGAGTGGCAGAATCGCATTTACAACAATTAAGAATCCAATCAGCGGCAGGGTTTTCCGGATTTCCGTCCACAGCTGGCGTTTGGGCTGCATGACATAAATATCCAGATCCATTCCATAAAACTCGAGTTCCTGACAGTATCCGACCCTGCCCGTCTGGTCAAATGTCTGAAATTCCTTTCCGATACTGGAATATCTGCCATTTGATAAGACAATCTTATCTCCCTGGCAGATAAATACATCCGTGTCATAATTCATTTTCTCTAATGTCCGGTTTACTGCACTGTAATCGATGTTGATCAGCAGCACCTTTTCCATATTATTTTCCGCATAAAAGTCCAGCTTCTGGAAAAAAAGCATCCGTCTCTGCGGCTCCACCGAAGGTGCCCTGCTGTCATCATACTGGAAATATAATCCCTTATTCAATCCGTTATCCTGAAAATAGCGGTACACTTCTGTACCGCGTATTTCCTTCATATTACATACCTTTCCCCCATTCACGATCGTGTCATTATCCGCATACATCGTGATTACCATGTTGTTCATGCCAAGTCCGCTCTCAAACAGGGTATCTTTAAAAAAATCCTGATAACTCACCACATAGTCCAACGGATCGTTGTAGGTATTCGCCAAAAAACGGTTAATATATTTGCTCGTATAAATACTCTTCCCGATCTCTGCTGCATTGTTGACCGTATTTGAAATACTGTATGCAACTGCATTGGCAATATTCGCCATCTCATGCTCTCTGGCTTCCCGCTCAGACTTCATGACAACAGAAAATACCGCACTGTCCGTCACAATCAGCGGAACCAGCACGCACAAGATATACAGGATATAAAATTTATTTTTTATTTTAAAGTCATCCATCCAGACTTCAACCGCATGCAGAATTCTCTTCATATCCTCTCCCAGTATTTTTATACTAACATTGTTTTTCATCGAGTGCAACGGATACCGGCAGCATCAGTATTCCACTTCCGTCACATTTCCCGTTTTGCATATAAAAAGTGTGCTCACCGTCTGTCCGGTCAGACGGCTGCTTCTCTCATCCGGCTGCTGCCCTCCGACTGCGATCTCATAGCTTCCCGGGTGTACCAGACATTTTCCCTCCTCGGAGATCAGTGCAAAATCACGCGGAGAAAGGGTGATACAAACCTCTTTCTTTTCCCCACATTCCAGTGCAACCGACCGGATTCCCTTCAGCTGATAGCCGGGATCGTAAGCTTCTCTTTCACTGAATCTGACATATACCTGTACCGCTTCCTGTACCGGGTAGGTACCGGTATTCTCCACCGTTACATGCACCGTTACCGGCTCCAGTATTCCAAAATCTGTGACATCTGCATGTGCATCAGAATAACGGATCTGCGAATAGGTAAGACCATATCCAAACGGATAGAGCACATGTCTGTCCGTATACCGGTAAGTACGTTCTGCCATGGAATAATCCGTAAAATCCGGAAGAAATTCCGTTCCTTCATAAAAGGTAACCGGCAGTTTTCCGCACGGAGAGAATTCTCCGAACAATGCCTCTGCGATTACTTTTCCACCTCTCGCTCCCGGGTACCAGCAATCCAGTATTGCCCGTATCTGTGCATGTTCCTGCGCCCACGACAGATCCAGTGCACTTCCCGCCAGCACGGTGAGCACAATCGGTTTTCCGACTGCTGCCCCCCCCGGCCCCCCCCGCCTCTAAAAGTTCCTGCTGCAGTCCGGGAAGCTTTAGTCCCAGCTTGTCACCGCTAGCATACTCATTTCCCGCATCTCCCTCTTCGCCTTCGATGCCCGCATCCAATCCCAGACACATCACAATGACATCTGCCCGCTCCGCAGCAATCAGCGCTTCCTTAAACCGGTCCTTCGGCTCCCCGAGAAATTCTACCTGATCCTTATACAGATGGCAGCCCTGCGCATATAGGACGCGGGTTTTCTCTCCGGTGTATTCTTGAATTCCCTCCAGCGGTGTAATGTATCTGGAGGATGTCCCCTCATAATTTCCAACCAGCGCTGCTCTGGAGTTCGCGTTTGGTCCGATCACTGCAATGGTATGGATCTGTTCCTGCTTCAGCGGAAGAAAATGGTTGTCATTCTTAAGCAGCACCATACTTCTTTTCGAGGCTTCTAAGGACAGTGCAATATGTTCGGGGCACTCCACCACATCATAAGGAATGTTCGCATATGGAGACGGATAATCCTCCATCATCCCCAGCCGGATTCTGACATCCATCAGGCGCTCCACCGCTTCTGTGATCGTCTTTTCCTCCACCAGTCCCTGTTCACAGGCACGGCTTAAATACAGAAATGCCTTCCCGCAGTTTAAATCACAGCCATGGTTGACAGCCATTGCCGCAGATTCTTCTACCGTCTTTGTCACATGATGGTGCTCATGAAAATCAAGAATTGCCCAGCAGTCGGACACTACGTGTCCCTCAAAACCGAATTGTTCTCTTAAAATATCCTGCAGAAGTGTCTTGCTTCCGCACGCCGGTTCCCCGTTGACGCGGTTATAAGCGCCCATCACGGCTTCCACACCGGCATCCTTGACACACCGCTTAAATGCATACAAATACGTATCGTACAAATCGTGCAGCGACACCTTTGCATCAAACTCATGGCGCAATGCTTCCGGACCGCTGTGCACGGCAAAATGCTTGGCACACGCAGCCGCCTTTAAATGATCCGGATCTTTGCCCTGAATCCCTCTGATATACGCACAGCCAAGCTTTGCCGTCAGACAGGGATCCTCCCCGTACGTCTCATGTCCTCTCCCCCAACGTGGATCTCTGAAAATGTTAATATTCGGCGCCCAGAAAGTCAGACCTTTATAAATACCTCTGTCTCCTCTTCCTGAATACGCTTCAAACTTTGCCCGTCCCTCGGTGGACACCACATCTCCGATCTTCTCAAGCAGTTCTTCATCAAAAGTCGCTGCCAGGGCAATTGCCTGTGGGAACATTGTCGCCACACCGGATCTTGCCACTCCGTGAAGCGCCTCATTCCACCAGTTATACGCCGGAATATGCAGCCGCTCAATCGCCGGTGATTCATAGCGCATCTGGCTGATCTTCTCCTCCAACGTCATCTGTTCCACCAGTCTTTTTGCATATTCTTTCGTCTCCAGACTCATCTCTCTCCCTCTCCTTTTGCTCTATTCTTCTGCTCCACTGCACGTAAAGCTCACATAATCCGCATAATTTTTACTGTCAGTTCCATGCGAAGACGCGTACATTCCAATGGTGCATCCCACAAAGCCTCCCGCCTCTTCCGTGGTATACGCAAGCAGGCTGACCTTATCGCAGGCACAGATCATTTTTTCTCCCAGCCTTACCCAGATACCCGCACTCTGCTCCTCTCCGCGGATCAGAATCTCCCATAACTCCTGCTCTTCTTTCAGAAGAACTTCACGGATGACCTCTTCCCTGGCATGAACATATGCGCTCACCCGAAAGCAGACATCTGTTCCCTTTTTGCCGATCTCCATCCTCAGATGATTCTCATGGTTCTGGTATAATACCATTCCCGCCGTCTCATCCTCCGACTGTGGTTCAAAGCGGAATCTGGCCGCTGCATGAAAATGATAGCTTTTCTGACGAAGTCCGAAATAACTGCTGCATCCTTTTTCACTGATCGTCTGTTTTCCACAGTATAAGCGGAATACCCCGCGTTTTTCTGTCAGCGAATAGGATGCCTCATTTCTTCCCCCGATCCCAAGCAGCCTCTGATCCGGTCTCGTCTCCCAGAAACACAGGGTATCGCACGTTCCTGTTTCTTCCGGAAACCGGTACTCTTTTAGCGGCACTTCCAGTGTCTTCTCCAGACGTCCGGTTCCGGCAGCAATTACCGGCCATCCATCCTGCCATACAACTTTTGCCAGAAAAGTCTCGCGCCCCATACTTCCATGGTTCTTACAGCGTCTCGTGGCGAGCATCACCACATACCAGTTCCCGTTTTGATCCTCCACCAGATCCCCATGCCCAGCATAGCCCACAGGATAATCCGCCCCAAGATTCCGATGTGTAAAGATCGGATTGCGCGGGCATCCCTCAAACCATTGAAACAGCTTTCGGCTTCTCGCCACACTGATGCTGTGTTCCGGTCCGGTTCCTCCTTCTGCATGCAGCAGATAATAATAGCCGTCTTTTTTGTACAGATGTGGTCCCTCCGGCCAGATTGCCCCTCTCACAGCCCCTTTCCAGATTGCCATGCTCTCTCCGACCAGCTTCTTCGTCGTCAGATCCAGTTCCTGCACCCAGATCTCCCAGTCCCCATTGTACCTTACTCCATCGGGATTCGGTCTGGTTCCGCAATAATAGCACCTGCCATCCTCATCAAAAAACAGGCTGGGATCAATCCCGGCTGCTTCTTCTCCCAGATAACAGGGATCTGACCACGGTCCCTCCGGGTGCTCCGCCGTCACAATAAAATTACCTCCATAGCTGACATTTGTGGTAATCATATAATAAATACCCCTATGGTATCGGATGGTCGGTGCATAGATTCCCCTGGAAATCTCCTCTCCCCCAACAGCAAGCTGCTCTTTTCTCTGCAGAATATTTCCGATTTGCTCCCAATGTGCCAGATCCCTGCTGTGAAACAGCGGAACACCTGGTGCATATGCAAAACTGGATGTTACCAGATAGAAATCTTCTCCTACCCGGCAGATCGACGGGTCCGGATAAAATCCCGTCAAAATCGGATTCTTAACTGTAACCATAGCTTTTCCCCCCTACTCCACATATCCAAATCCGAGAATCGTAAATTTCTTATCCAGATTCTCACCGCTCATCTGGATTCTCACGGTATGTGCTGCCGTTTCCTTCTCCTGAAATACGAGCACCGCATTACAGTGCAGCCAGTTATTGACATGTGGATCTGCTGTGAACCGGAATTCCCCATCCACCAGCACATCCGCTGTCCCGGCATCCACCTCGCCGGAATCCTTAAATATCAGAAATAACGCTCTGCATGTGATCGTCAGTTCAAAAAACGCCCGATCCGGCTTAGTTCCATCATACATCCAGTTATATGGGAATTCCGGCGTAGTGCAAAGATCCTGATCCATTTCCACACACTGCAGTTCGTGATCTGTCGCATCAAAGCCTCCCTCTCTCATACTGGCGCCCTCATATCCGTCCCGCCGGTCTAAGAGTTTTACTTTTTCAAACGAATTGCCGATCGCAGGCTCCCCGCGCAGACACTGTTCTAAGACTTCCTCCTCCGTCATGCCCTGCCGGAAGCTGTCCACCCTCGCATGGTCGGACGTATCACATACCTCCATCAGGTATTCCAGACAATCTGCCATAATGGTATGTCCAAGGTTGGTCGGATGAAACATGTCATAAAAAAACTGGTTCTTCGTAATCACTCTTTTCTGTTCTTTTCCGGAAAACTGCGGGGTAACCGCATCCAGAATACTTACCATCGGAAGGTCGTACTGTCTTCCCACCGGCTGCAGACGTTCCTGAAGATTCCAGTCATTTGCAAATACGGAAAACAAGAGTACCACCGCAGGTCTCCACGGCAGCTTCAATACCTTACGCACCAGACTCTCATAGCAGTCCCCTTTGGTCTCATCTCCCTCATCATTCACCGCAAACTCGATTACAACAAGATCCGGCTGTTCCCCCTCACGCAGCACATCTCTGTCAAAACGGATCATTCCAAGCTCCGATGGGGTTCCTCCTACTCCCGCCTTGATGAATCTGACATTATTGTTCCGTGCAAATCGTTTCTGAAACAGCTGATATGCCTTATATGCATAACACTCTGTGTGAATCGGCACTGCCCCTGCCCCCTGTGTGATGGACCCTCCGATAAAAGCAAGCGTCACTTCTTTTCCGGCTCGCGCTTTCTCAATCACTTTCCGGATGCGGTAGGTATTTCCCAGGTTCCTAAGAGTGCGCTGCACCATCTTATAATATTCTTCCGAATGGAGATCCACTTTTTCTTCTGTCAGATCTTCCGGTGCCGTAAATCCGTCGTTTAAATAAAAACGGACATCTGCCTTTCCCACCCGTTCCGGTTTGTCAAATGTAAAGCGGATCTGTCCGGGCACATCATCATCCAGACTCCATTCATAATCCGACAGACAGATCCTCTGTTCCATCCCATCTCCCTGCAGTGTTGCCACCAGATTCGTTCCGCCCCCATACAAATCCTTTTTGCCGTACATCTGAAAAACAAATTCTATTTTTTCAGCCGGATGCTCCATCTCAACCGACACACCAATACTGTGTACAAGCGTGCGGAAGCCTTTCACTGTACCGAGCAGTTCAAGTATTCTGCTATCCGTGATATTTCCGACAATCTGTGCACTGTTTGCCAGACGGCCGTCACTTTCATAGATGAACTGCACTGCTTTGCCATCTCCCTGCTTCAGTCCGCAGATCTCTTTTCCACGCATAATATAAAAATATGCTCTTGCTTTTTCCGGGTCTCTCGGTGCTACTGGTCCTGTCATTCTGTGCTCCTCCTGCCATTTTATATACATCTATGGTAGCACAGATCTCCTTCCGGATACGCGGGAGAAACTATAGATATTACTACGATAAATTAGTGTTCTTGCCCCTGCCCCCGCGGAGCGTTTTACCGGAAGCCGTCACATCAGAAATAAACGGCTGCCTTTATGCGGTAAGTAATATGAGGAGAACCGTTCTTTTTCTGATGTGACCGTCTTCCGGTATTGATTCGGCAGCATTCCGTACCGCTTCCGGAACAGGTTGGAAAATGCCTTACTGTTTGGGAAGCCGTGGTTCAATGCAATCTCGCCAATCGCAAGATCCGTCTCTTCCAGATCCCTCACGGCATGCTCCAGACGCACACTCGACAGATATTCCTTGTAATTGATCTTCGCATATTTTTGAAACATCCGGGAGAGATACGCCGGTGAATAACCGAAGATGCCTGCCAGCTTTTCTAAAGAGAGATCCTCCGTATAATGCTCCTTCAGATACCCGGTAATCCTTCCAAGACGCTTAAGCTGCTTATTGTTCTTAAGTATCTCTTCGCCCACCTCAAACTTCCGGTATCTTGTCACCAGAAGATACTCCAGCTGATAAAAACAGCTTAGCATTTTTAATTCGTAACCGGTCTGTTTCTCACCGTACGCCACAAACATTGTCTCGAGCAGTGAAAACACCTGACGGTCATCCTCTTTTCCGCTGTGGGAAAACCAGATAAACTGTTCTTCCGTATAATAATCCGCAAAGACGCCAAGCGGAATCTGCAGCACAATCGTCTCGTTTGGCAGAGGGGCATGGATCGCATGCACCTCATTGCTGTTCACCAGCACAAAATCCCCCGCTGCAAGCACATATTTTTTCTCATTCAGAAAAAACTCAAGCTGCCCCTGTCTCACGGCAAATATCTCGATAGAACGGTGCCAGTGCTTCTCCCTGATGTATTTTCCGCCGCCGCCCTCAAAGAGAAACAGCTTAAACGGAAGTCCCCTGTCCGGAACGATCACTTCATGCTGGTAAACAATATCATTCACTCCACTTCGGTCTCCTTTAACAAAATTTCATTACCGCGCAGTAAGCTGAAACCGCCGGTTTTCACCAGCCATCCTCATAAAATATACTGTATGTTTTTTATTTTGTTAAAAGTATAACATAAATTTCAATTTTCTCATTTATTTTTCACAATTAATTTATATTTTGTTTATCTTTCTTTGAAATACTGCCCAATTTCCCTTGTCTTCTTTTTTCGTCTTTTTTCGCACTTCCACAATTCTTTTGTTTTTCCTACTCCGGCAGACTGTCCGACAAACATAAAGTTCCCCACCCCACCTGCGGATTCGGATATTCCTGCAGCAGACCAAAAGCCCTTCCTCCTCCGAGCGGACGCGCTCCGCGGATCAGGTACGCCTTTATTTTTTCTCCGTACAGGTACGCATCGTTTCCGCGCACAATCCCCCATTCCATCAGAAGTGCCGCACTGCCCGTCACAAACGGTGTGGCAAAAGAAGTTCCTGTAAATTCTGCGTAGCCTCCCCCTGTCGCAGGTGCTGTCACCCGCACTCCGGGTGCGGCAAGATCAGGTTTCGGGACTCCTCCTCCTTCATACATCTGTGCCGGTCCCCGTCCCAG
>ERZ859776.1238-NODE-1238-length-9737-cov-2.217310_pt1 | contig 9737 bp, 5 predicted proteins | sample MGYA00509987_ERZ859776 | MGnify/ENA primary metagenome ERZ859776 (study PRJEB30046, sample SAMN00715146) | human gut metagenome | study: EMG produced TPA metagenomics assembly of the A metagenome-wide association study of gut microbiota in type 2... | reverse complement strand
GTTCCCCCGCCCCCGGTGACAATAAAATATTAATGCTGCTTAGCGTTTTCTCTTACGCTTCGATAACGGGAATGCAAGCACAACCGCCGCACTCATCATTACCATTGAAATGATAATAACCGCTGTCTGCGTAAAGCTGTCCTCGCTTGCACCTGTCGGGGGATTCTCCGGTATTCTGTCGTTGTACATTTCTGCAACAGCCATTACACCGTCACGGTCAATCGTTAACTGCTTATCTTCGGGTAAAAGATAGCCTGCCGAAGCAGAATCCTTAACCTCGTGTATGGTATACTCACCGGCTCTTAAATCATTGATACGGATTATACCGTTCTTGTCGGTTGTGTATGTTTTCTTGAAAGTCTGACCTGTGTATGTCTTTCCGGTTACCTCAAAATGTATTCCTTCGACCTTGTTGTCGTATGAAGTCTTTACAATTTTGATTTCACCCTTCTGAGGCGAGTTGATAAACGTACCTTTGCCAAGCTCATCGTTGGAAACTTCTACGGTTTCGCCGTCATTTACAATCTGGAAATAGTAGAAATTCACATCACGGACGAAATATTCGGGAGCCTTTGTTTCCTGTACATAGTATTCGCCGTATACAAGTCCCTTAAGGCTGTACACGCCTGTTTCGGTTTCCTTCATTGTGCCGACTACGGTTTTCTTGTCCGATTTATAAACTGTAAATACAGCACCTGTCAATTTATTTTCGGGATAGTCCTTATCAACCTTTGTCAATGTTACATTTCCTACAATAACCTTATTGACAAACTCTGCACTTGCAGTTGCGTCCTTAGTTACCGTGATTGTCTTGACCTGTGTCTTAGGCAGATAACCTTCTGCATTGTTGATTTCGGTTATCGTGTACTTGCCTGTTGGCAGTTCTGTAAGTTCAAACTTGCCGTTTGTCAGCATAAAACGTGCTTCTGCTGTCTGACTGCCGTTATATACATACTTGCCGTTCTTTGATACAGCCTTTAAGTATGCACCGTCAGCATTCTTTACAGTAAAGTACACGTTCTTTTCAAGTTCTGCCTTCTGAGCCGTTGTCAGCCCGTTGGGGTTTGTCCATTTCTTCACGATACTTGCGTTGCCTGTGTCACGGATGTTTGTAAATGTCAGCGCTGCCGCTGTATTCTTGGTGATTTTTATTTTCTGAGTCTGCTGCTTCGGGCTGTAGTCCTTTGCATTGTTGTACTCAGTCACCGTGTATTCGCCTGTCGGCAGTTCTGCGATTACAAATGCACCGTTTTTCAGAACAAATTTTGTTTCTGTTTTCTGCGAGCCGCAGTAGATGTAGCTACCGTTGCTTTCTTTAACCTTGAGATAAGCACCATTGCTGTCGGTTACGGTAAAGTATACATTCTTTTCGATTTCAGTCTGTTCAGCGGCTGTCATCGTGTCAAACTGCTTCCATACCTTTATAACCTTGCCTGTGCCTGTGTCACGCTCGTTTACAAACGTTGCTGTTGCTGTCTGATTTCTTACTACAGTTATCTTTACGGGATTTTCCGACTTGATTGTGTAGTCAAGAAGTGTGCTATACTCTGTAATCGTATAGTCACCTGTAGGCAGTTCTGCGATTGTAAATGTGCTGTTCTTCAGAACATACTTGAATTCTGTTGTGCTTTCGCCGTTATATGTGTATACGCCGTCTGCACCTGTAGCTGTGATGTACTTGCCGTTGCTGTCCTTTACAGTGAAATACAGGCTCTTTTCAAGCTCCGCTTTCATCTGTGCGATTTCATCGGCTGTCATATCTGCTGTGCCGTTATCAAGTTTCCATTCCTTGATTACAGCGCCGTGACCGTAAGGATATTCGTTAAAGTCGGATTTTCCGATTTCATTGCTTACCGATACAGTAGCGTTTGCTGTTTTAAGTGTTACAGCGTGTGCGTTTGCATCAAGGTAGTAGCCTTCGGGAGCTGTAAGCTCCTTGACATAGTATGTTGTACCTGTTGCACTGCTTATAGGTAAGTTGTTGCAAGTGTACACTCCTGTAGCTGTTTCGATAATCTCTGCATTTACAAGTGTGCTGTCAGTGTCCGACTTATACGCCTTTGCTACTGTCTTGCAAGTGCTGTCGGTATAGATACCGAATGTAGCACCTGTTACCTTTTCGCCGGTCTTTGCGTCAACCTTGTTGATAACAATGTGACCGAAAGGCTTGTTTTCAAACGTTGCAGTAGTAGTTGCATTGCTCTTTACTTCAATCGTCTGATTTGCAGGCGTGATATATCCGACTGTCTTGCCGTCCTTTACTTCCTTTACGGTATAAGTACCGATAAGGAGGTTTGATATATTGATTTCGCCCTTTGCGTCTGTTGCGTATGTCTTGGTTGCTACGGGTGTGCCGTTAAGAGCCGTGCCGGAAACTTCAAACTTCCAACCGGAAAGAACGCCGTCCGCACTTCTCTTGACTATCTTTATACTGCCCTTCTGCGGAGCATTGGGGAACTTGTCGTTGCCGTTGATTGACACATCGACAACCTTGCCTGCGTCAGAAATTGTGAACTGATAGAATGTGTTGTCGATATTGTAATACTTCGGTGCTTTTGTTTCCTTGAGGTAGTATGTGCCTGCCGGGATTTCGTCAAGCTGATATGTACCCTTTGATGTTTCTGCGAGTTTGCCGTATACAGTAGCCTTATCGGAATTGTATACAGTAAATTCAGCGCCGCTCAGAAGTACATCGGGATGATCTGCGTCAACCTTTGTCGTTCTGACCGAGCCTAAAGGCGTTTCATAGAATTTCGATGTAGCGTTGTTTGATACTGCTACGGTTGAATTTGCCGTTTTAAGCGTTACCGGGTGTACGTCTGTGTCAATAGCGTAATGGTCGGGAGCTGTAAGCTCCTTGACATAGTATGTTGTACCGTCCTTGCTTTCAATCGGCAGGAAATTGCAAGTATACTTGCCTGTCGCACTTTCTGTGATTTCTGCGTCTGTCAGAGTATCATCTGTAGCTGATGTATATGCCTGTGCAGGAATTTCACATTCAGCATCTGTGTAAATGCCGAATGTCGCACCGCTCAGAGCAGTGCCTTTTACGCTGTCAACCTTGTTGATAACGATATTCGCATACGGCTTGTTCTCGAAGTTGACAGTTGTTACAGTATCGGTCTTGACCTCAAGGTCTTTGCTGTTCTCGGTAATATAACCGACCGTTTTACCTGTCTTGACCTCTGTAACCTTGTAATCACCGATACGGATATTACTGATTGTGATTGTACCCTTTGCATCGGTAGTAAAAGTCTTATCGTAGCTCTGTCCGGTCTTGGCTGTGCCTGTAACACGGAACTGCCAGCCGGAAAGTACACCGTCTGCACTGTGTTTTACAATACTTATCGTACCGGTCATTGCACGGTTTGTAAATACCTTTTTAACCGAGCCGGCAGGAGTGATAGTGAAAGTCACGGGGTCGATTGAGAAGCTGTAACCTGTTGTGCCGGAAACCTCATAAACTGTGTATTCTTCTCTTGCGGGAAGCTCATTTGCAATAAAGTTATATGTGGCTTTGTTCAGCTTTAATTCTGAACCGGTATTGTTCTCGCCTTTATAAGTATAACTGCCGTTTGAGCCTGTAAAGGTGAGATATTTGCCGTTGTGCTTGATTTTAAAAGCGACCTCGGCAAGTTTGTCATCGGGAATTTTAATCGAAGATCCGTCAATATCAAGGAACTGCTTGTCAATCTGCACTGAGCCTGTCTTAAGCTGATTGTCAAGCTCAATGTCATCAAGGTCGATTACGGTGTTTGGATCACCATTGCCCAGGTCAATACGCTGGTCACGGTTATCAACATCGTACTCCGTTCCGCTGTACGTTTCGATGACAGCTAAGTAGTACGGAGTGGTGTTAGTGCCGAACGATATAGTCATTTCGCCGTTTTCGTTCAGCTTGAGATCTGTCGCTGATGTTTTGGTTGACGAAAGCCCTTTGTATGTATAATTACCGTTAGAACCGGTAAATTGTACATAATATCCTGCGGGAGGATTTGACGAAACGCTACCGCTGAAACCGAGTACCTGAAGATTTACAGTAACCTTAGCGTACTGAGCTTTGAGCTGTGCGGCTGTCAGATTGTCCTCATCAGAGAAATGTTTTCTTATAACAACAACAGGTGTTGATTTGTTTGTAAAAGATACGCTTTTTGTTTCGCCCTTATTGGCAATTGTGACCGTCTTTGTCTGCGTTTTCGGATTGTAACCGCTTGCGTTATTAATCTCTGTTACAGTGTATGTTCCCATCGGGAGCTTGCTTACATTAAACTTACTGCCGCTGAGTTTTAAATTGTTCGCTGTAGTCTGAGTGCCTGCATACACATACGCTCCTGCCTTGCCTGTGACCTTGATATACTTACCATTAGCGTCCTTGACAGTAAAGTAAACATTCTTTTCGAGGTTTGCTATCTGAGTAGCGGTCAATGTAGTATCAGAAAGCCATACCTTCTTTATCTGAGCTGTACCGCTGTCCTCGCTGTTTACAAACGATACGGACGCTGTTTTCCCGCTTGCGATAGTTATTGTCTGCGAAGCCTTGTTTACGGTAAATCCGTCCGGCGAGCCGTATTCATACACGGTGTACTTGCCTGTGGGAAGATCTGAAACAACGAACTTACCCGTGCTGGGATTTACATACAGCGATGTTGCCGTTGCCGATGTTCCTGTAAACGTATATGAGCCGCTGTACTTCGTGCCACTGACGGTGATATATTTGCCGTCTGCGTTCTTGATACGGAAATATATCTGCTGATTTTTTGCGTTTGCGGATATTGCGTTACCGTTTGTATCCACCCAAGTTTTTATTACTTCGCCCGTTCCGGTATTTCTTGTATTCGTGAACGTTACCGTTCCTGTGCCGCCCGCCGTAACCTTCACCGTCTTACTAAGATTACTGCGTGTGTAGTACGGTATTCCTGCGCCGTCATTACCATATTCATAGACCGTATACGTTCCTGCAGGTAACGATTTTACTAAAAAAGTGTTACTGCTGTTGAGCTTGAACTTAGTTACGGAACCGCTTGTAGAGTAGGTATAGCTGCCTGCCTTGCCAGTAGCCTTCACGGCCGAACCCGAACTGTTCTTGATCGTGAAATAGATGTCGCTGTTATCGGCTTTCGTGCTTGAAGTATCGTGATTGTGTTCCCAAACTTTCTTGATCTGAGCTGTGCCTAAATCGGAAGTTTTAAAGTTTGCATAGAACTGCACAGGGTCATCAATACCGTCAGCCATTGTCTGAGAATCGCCGTTTGACTTCCACACAACAAGCTGTTTTCCTGTAGTACGGTTTGCCTTGTATGTACAAGCCTTTGTACCGCTTATCTTGCTTGTTGTGCTGAAAGTGTAGTCATATCCGCTCTTTGTTACTGTGACACCGGAAATGTTGAATGCACTTGCCGGCATATTGCTCTTGTTATTGTCCGGCAGTGTAATACTGTACTTCTTCGTTGAAGAATTATATTTCATTGTGTGAACTGGTATCGAGGTTTTATCAGCAGATGTAAAACTTGGGAAAAGAGAGAATGCTTTCATCTTGTTCAGAATATATTCATAGCACTTTTCAGCGGGTCTGCCTTTCAGCTGTTCATAGTATACATCTTTGGGTGTACCCCACTTGTTCGCTTTTAAATCGCCCTTGTTATATCCTGTCCTTAACTGCTGCTGAATTTCCCATACAATTATCTGCGTTGCGAATGAAAAATCATCAAGGTTTGTGTTAGCGACAGGAGATTTAGTTACGGTACTGTTAAAACCGCAAAGCAAAGCTATTTTTAAATCACGCCTTGCTTTTGTTGGTAACATAAGCATATAGTCATCACTTGATGCTTTGCCAACATAGGAGCTTCCTGTGCTGTATGATACGCCTGCTTCAATACAGATTGCCTGCTGTGTCACGCCGTTCTTGCTGACACCGAGCTTTGCGTGATTGCTCTTTACTCTTGTAGCAGTAGCAACATCGCCGTCAGCTTTGTAATAGATGAATGTGTAATTACGCTTATCACCGTATGTTCCGCCGTCTGAGCCGATGTAGTTGCCGAGCATAGCCGCATAGACATTATCGCCTACTCCCCATTCTGACGCAAGCGTCTGAATTGGCAGAGCAACTAATGTCATAACTGCCGCAAGGAAAAATCCGGTCAGCTTTTTGAATTTGTTTTTCTTCATAACCTTTTGTCCTTTCTTGGTTTGTATTTGTATATATAAAAAAGCAGTCCTACGGGTGCGGACTGCTTTGGATTTTCATATTCAGTTAACTTTCAGAAAAAGAAAAAGAGCCTTGAAAAATCAAAGCTCTGTATTATTTGTTGCTATTAATTAATTTCTTGCGAGATTTCCTCTCAAAAAATATATTGCGTAGCCTTCAACGCTATTGCCATTTTCGTCTGTTTTTAAGTTAGGGACAGTTTCAATATATACATTAAAGTGGTCACCTTTTTGCATATATCCACCTGTATAACTCGATTCTGCTTCTTCGGATACTCTCATACGAATAACATTGGGATTTACGTCTTTCCATATAACAAGAGGAGCGAACCAAGGACTTTCGTCCTTTTTCATTTTTTCGTTTAACACAAGTCCATAATTATTGACCGCATCGTCTATAATGACCTGTCGGATTGCTTCAAGGTCAAACGGATACTCATATATGGACTTCGGCTTGCTTTCCTGTTTCTTCGTTGTTGTCTGTGAAGGCTTAGGTGCTTCAGCTTTCTTTGTGGTTGTTGTAGTCTGAGCTACCTTATTATCGCTTAGATAGTCGCTGTGTATAAAGCTACCGTCAGAAAGTTTGAAGTAGCCTGTATCGGTCTTGGCTGTCACTGTCACCTTGTCGTTCACGCTGTACAGCTTTACCGTTTCAGCGCCGAGTACGGCTTTCTTACGGCTGTAGCAGTCGGTATTGACATACTTAGTACCGCTTGCCTTTGTTTCTGTCCATTCGGGAGCGGGCTTTGTAGTAGCGGCGGTTGTTGTCGTTGCCGGCTTTGGCTTTGCCGTTGTTACCGCTTTTGTGGTGGTAGTGGTAGTTTCAGCACTTTTTGTTTCCTGTGGCTTTGTGGTGACAGCTGTAGTGGTCTGAGCAGTAGTTGTTTCTGCTTTCGGCTCGTCAATCCTATCCATTACCGTTCCCGTTACTGCCGGAGCGGTAGTTGTCACTGCCGTTTCGGGTACGGAGGACGTTGTGCTGTTTGCACTGCCTGCCGAGCAAGCACTGGTCAGTATTACGCTGATGAGCGTTATTGCCGTGAGTATGGTGTGGGTACGTTTCATTTTGGGGTCCTCCATTTCTGTTTTGCCGTAAAGGCATTTATTTTTTGTAAATTATATTATATAGGTCAATCATATGATTGGTTTCATCGACACCTCTGAAATAATTGAAACCATCAACTTTCAGTTCTGCTGTTTTTGCGAAGATTGACAATCTTTCATCAGAAACTTTCTTGTAAGTGAGGTATCCTTTGCAAAAGCCAGTTTCAATATACTTGTCAACTTCTTCGGCATAAAGATCACACCATGTGATTTTAGCAAGTATTTCTGAATCAAGTTCAGAAGAAATCCTTTCCATAAATATATTAGGGATATAGACAGCCTTAATCTGATTAATAGGAACAGACTCGGCAACATATTCTGTGTATTTCCCGTGATTATAATCGTTCTCATCAAGTGTTTTTTCCGTTGCATCGGTATCTACTTCTATGAGGCAGATGCCATACTGAAAAAAACTATTTTGCTTGCCGATAGGGTTAAAAAGGTAAACGACATTTTGCGAATTATCGGCTCTCTTTTTGTTATTCCATCGGTTATTACCTGTTTCACTCATCGGGAGAATACCGTCTTTAAGTATAGAAGGCAAATCCTTGTAGTCCGCATTGTGGTAAAGTATCATTTTGTCCTCCTTTGTGAGATTGTGTACTATTCCTTCAAGTATATTGTAACACACTTACGGCAAAAAGTCCAGCCGACAGCGACAAAAACATTGACAAAGTATAGTATTACTTTTTGTTGCTTTCTGCCAACTTTTACACGATTACAGCATTTTGGGCGAGCTTTCTTTTTTCTGCGGCTGATTTAAGGTGCGACACGGTGTCGCACCTTTGCTTTCAGAGCTACGGGAGTTGCACCAGCATACGCTAACGCTCCGATATAAAAAAATTGCCGCCAGTGGCGACAATTTGTATGATCTAGTTTTTGTAGTCCTTACTTACACCTAACAAAGCGGCTGAAATCAGTCGCTCAAATCTATATAATTAAAGTGTCGGGTACATTCCCTGTTCTTGGGAGTAGTTTTGTGAAGCATCCGGATAAAGTTTAGCGTTCAGTTCTTCTATCTGTCGGGTTTGTGTCTTAATAACTTTATGAAGTTCTCGATTTGCTTCTCTTAACTCATATTTTTCTTGATACAAATTAGCAATCAGTTGATTCTTTTCTTCTAATATATTTTTAAACGACGTTAAATCATCAATGGCTTGCGACCACCTGTTATCATTGTTCTCCAGTAGCTGTTCTCTTTGTTTCTTCATATTGCTCTCGTTCATAATGAAATTGTATGTATCCTTTGCATTATCAGCAACGCTATTAATGCTTTTCTTGATTTCTTCATTTAAGATTTTTTTAATATCTGTGTGATCTTCCATGAGTGTTTTATGTTGTGTAGTAAGATTTGTTCCTTCTCCGTTTGTTACACCGAGCCGATTTGCTATAGAGAGCTCGCCGTCTTTTACTCCTATTTGGCAATCCTGTAATTTAACAAGATTGTCATTTAATTTTTTGCTTTTTCTTCCGTTACTTATACAAACGCCTATCAAACCTAATATACCGGCGAATATCGTTGCAGCTGAACCGATGATAGCACCAACTAAGGAATCCATTTTTAATACCTCACATATCACAAAATAAGTAATCCAATAAACCGTATTCGGTACAAGAATTGAATAAAATACAAGTTTCATATTTACGCTCCTTATTATATCTTAAATTTAAAAGTTTGTCAAACTGCTTTAACAATATCAAAAAAGAGCCTTGAATAATCAAAGCTCTTATCAATATTCAATTGTTGACGTATAACAAAAAGAAATAATCGCCTTGTGGTCTGCTAACTAAAGGCGATTATTTTCAATTACCCAAATGGAGCGACCGTCTATGGTTCCCTCTTTGTTTTTTATTATAACACTCTTGGATAAAAAGTCAAGCAATTATCTTATTCTAAATAATTTTTCATAAATACCACCGATTTCAACCAATACATGAAGCTATAACTAATCGCCATTACTATAAGCATTATTATTTTATCACAGAGATTTTTGTTATAACGACTAAATGGCTCTTTAACTCCTCTTTTTTTGGCATAAACGGCTACGAGTGAGAAGATATATGCAGATATTTCCGATACAGCTATTATGATTTTCCATAAATTCACGCAATCGAATACCATAAATAACATTATAAAAAGCGGAAAGAAGTAAAAGTGCCGGGTTATTTCATCTGTGTTATCAAAAATATTTTTGTTTTTTAATAAACGATAAATGGTTTTGATAACCCTAATTAAAATTATTACCGTAAGTACAATGAGCGGTATAGTCGATAACAATTTACATAACATATAATTTTCTCCATTCTATCATATTCAATCACTTATGTCAATTTCAAGTGCGACACGGTGACGCACCGGACGCTCCTGTCACACCTTTGCTTTCAGAGCTACGGGAGTTGCACCCGCATGATTACTGTTGCTCTTATAT
>ERZ859776.1237-NODE-1237-length-9758-cov-3.607338_pt1 | contig 9758 bp, 10 predicted proteins | sample MGYA00509987_ERZ859776 | MGnify/ENA primary metagenome ERZ859776 (study PRJEB30046, sample SAMN00715146) | human gut metagenome | study: EMG produced TPA metagenomics assembly of the A metagenome-wide association study of gut microbiota in type 2... | reverse complement strand
TGGCTCCCACCGCCGGTAAGGTCGAGATCAAGAACGCCGTGGAGCAGATCTTCGGCGTGAAGGTGGCCAAGGTCAACACCATCAACTATGATGGCAAGGCCAAGCGTCTGGGCGCTGCCCGTCCCGGCCGCCGCAAGAGCTGGAAGAAAGCTTACGTCCAGCTGACCCAGGACTCCAAGACCATCGAGTTCTTCGAGGGTATGGTGTAAGAAAGGAAGGAGTGTAAGAAATGTCTATCAAAACTTTTAAGCCGACCACCCCTTCCCGCCGGCATATGACTGTCTCCGGCTTCGACGGCATTGATAAGCACGCCAAGCCTGAGTCCGGCCTGACCGAGGTCCTGAAGAAGAGCGCTGGTCGCAACAGCTATGGCCGCATCACCGTCCGCCATCGCGGCGGCGGCGAGAAGCGCAAGTATCGTGTCATCGACTTCAAGCGTGACAAGACGGATATGCCCGCCACTGTCCTGCGTCTGGAGTACGATCCCAACCGCAGCGCCAACATCGCTCTGGTGCAGTATGAGGACGGCGAGAAGCGGTACATCATCGCTCCCGTGGGTCTGACCGCCGGTGACAAGGTGGTCTCCTCCGCCGCTGCAGATATCAAGCCCGGCAACTGCCTGCCCATCGCCAACATCCCTGTGGGTACCGTGATCCACAATGTGGAGATGCACCCCGGCAAGGGCGCTCAGCTGGTTCGTTCCGCCGGCGCCTATGCACAGCTGATGGCAAAGGAGGGCGAGAACGCCCAGATCCGTATGCCCTCCGGCGAGGTCCGCATCATCCGCACCAACTGCACCGCCTGCATCGGTCAGGTGGGCAATCTGGAGCACGAGAACGTTCAGATCGGTAAGGCCGGCCGGAAGCGCCACATGGGTTGGCGTCCCACCGTCCGTGGTTCCGTCATGAACCCCTGCGACCACCCCCACGGCGGTGGTGAGGGCAAGGCTCCTGTGGGCCGTCCCGGTCCTGTTACCCCCTGGGGTAAGCCGGCTCTGGGCTACAAGACCCGCAAGACCAAGAATCCTACTGACAAGTTTATTGTCAAGCGCCGCAATGTGAAGTAAGGGAGGCAAGTAGAATATGAGCAGATCTGTCAAAAAAGGCCCGTATGTTGCCCCTGAGCTGCTGAAGCGGGTCGAGGAAATGAACAAGAAGGGCGAGAAGAACGTGCTGAAGACCTGGAGCCGCAGCTCCACCATCTTCCCCGCATTCGTGGGTCACACCATCGCCGTTCACGATGGCCGCCGTCATGTGCCCGTCTATGTCCAGGAGGACATGGTGGGTCACAAGCTGGGTGAGTTCGCTCCCACCCGGACCTTCCGTGGTCACGCCAAGTCTAAGTAAGGAGGATGCACAGTACAATGGAAGCTAAAGCTTATTTGAGATACGTCCGCATCTCTCCCCGTAAGATCCAGATCGTGTGCGATCTGATCCGTGGAAAAGATGCTCAGACTGCCATGGCGATCCTGATGCAGACCCCCAAGGCTGCCTCCGAGCCCCTGATGAAGCTCCTGAAGAGCGCTTGCGCCAATGCGGAGAACAACTTCAGCATGGACCCCGAGAAGCTGGTGGTCACCCAGGTGTTCGCTACCCCCGGCCCCATTCTGAAGAGAATGATGCCCCGTGCTCAGGGCCGTGCCTATCGCATCAACAAGAGAACCTCTCACGTGACGCTGGCCGTCGCTGAGAAAGAGTAAGGGAGGGAGACAGTTTTATGGGACAGAAAGTTAATCCCCACGGCTTCAGAGTGGGCGTCATCAAAGACTGGGATTCCCGTTGGTATGCCAGCAATGAGAAGGTCGGCGATCTTCTGGTCGAGGATCACAAGATCCGTGTGTACCTGAAGAAGCTGCTGTTCGCTGCCGGTGTCTCCAAGATCGAGATCGAGCGCAGCAACGAGGTCGTCACCGTTTACCTGCACGTGGCCCGCCCCGGCGTGGTCATCGGCAAGGGCGGCGTGCAGATCGAGGAGTACCGCAAGAGCGTGGAGAAGCTTATCGGCAAGACCGTGAAGCTGAACATCGTCGAGGTTCGCAACCCCGATATGGACGCTCAGCTGGTGGCCGAGAACATCGCCGCTCAGCTGGAGAAGCGTATCTCCCACCGCCGTGCCATGAAGAATGCCATGGGCCGTGCCATGCGTGCCGGCGCCAAGGGCATCAAGGTCAACTGCTCCGGTCGTCTGGGCGGTCGTGAGATCGCTGGCTCCGAGCACTATCACGAGGGTACCATCCCCCTGCAGACTCTGCGTGCCGACATCGACTACGGCTTCGCTGAGGCCGCCACCACCTTCGGCCGCATCGGCGTGAAGGTGTGGATCTACAAGGGCGAGATCCTGTCTCAGGCTCTGCGGACTACCCCCCGCACCCTGGATACCAGCAAGCCTTATCAGGAGCGCCGTGAGCGCCGTGGCCGCCGTGATGGCGATCGCCGTGGCGGCCTCCGCCGGGAAGGGAGGGCCTGTATGTCCGGTATAGAGATCGGCGCACTGTGCGTGGTGGGGGCGTTTTTACTGTTCGCCGCCGTGCGTCTGTTCCGGGGGCCGGTGAAGCTGGCCCTGCGGGTGCTGGTGAACTCGGCGCTGGGCTTCGGGGCGGTGTGGCTGCTGAACCTCACCGCCGCCGTCACCGGCATCCGGCTGGGACTTAACGTGTTCAACGCCCTCTTCATCGGGGTGCTGGGTGTTCCCGGCTTCGGCCTGCTGTTGCTGCTGCAATGGGTGCTGGCGTGACAAAACGACAGGATATTACATATTATCTGCAAGATAGAAATGGAAATCGCCGGTCAGCGCTCCTGCTGCTCCAGATTCCAGCCATAGAGAGGGTAGCGCTGGAGACTGCCGAAAAGCTTCTGCTTGATGTCGGGATAGCGCCCCTCCAGCTGATGGATCAGATCCTTCACCTCCTGTCGGCGGGTGGAGCCGTTGGCAGGACAGGGGTTGTGGACCACCGGCAGGCGGAGCCGCTCCACCGTGCGGCGGATGTCATCCTCCCGGCAGTACAGCAGTGGGCGGATCTGGGTGATGCCCGTGCGGTCCAGATACGTCACCGGCTGGAAGCAGCCGATGCGCCCCTCGAACAGCAGATTCATCAGCAGCGTTTCGATGGCGTCGTCGTAGTGATGACCCAGTGCGATCTTGTGGATCCCCCGCTCCGTCAGCGCTGTGTTCAGGCTGCCCCGCCGCAGCTTGGCGCAGAGGGAGCAGGGGTTCTTTTCTTTGCGCTCTTCAAACACGATCTGGTATACCGGCACATGGATGCGGGTGTAAGGGACCTCCAGCTCCCGGCACAGCTCCGCCACGGCGTCAAAGCTCATGCCCGGCGTGCCGGTCTCCAGCGTGATGGCCTCCACCTGAAAGGGGAGGGGATAGAAGTCCCGCAGCCGGGCCAAAGCCGTCAGGGTCAGCAGGCTGTCCTTGCCGCCGGAGACGCCCACGGCCACCTTGTCTCCAGCCTCGATCATGTGATAGTCCTCCACGCAGCGGCGGACCTGTCCTAAAATATGCTGCATATGCTGCCTCCGGGAAATAAAATTGCGTTTTCAGAAAACGAGAGATAAACAGAGAAAACAAGAGATAATCGCAGATGTTCTAATGGTAAATTAAAACGCTGTTGACATTTTTGCGGGGGTGTGTTATAAATATCCTTGCGCTGTTTGCGTGTTTTCTCTCCCCATGATAGCAAGGGAGCACGGAAAAGTAAAGCAATACATTATATAAATTGGAGGAAATCACCATGTCCACTTATATGGAAAAAAAGGGCAATGTTGTCCGCAAGTGGTACGTCGTGGATGCCGCCGGTAAGCCCCTGGGCAAGACCGCCGTCATCGTCGCTGACCTGCTGCGTGGTAAGGGCAAGCCCACCTACACCCCTCATGCCGACTGCGGTGACAACGTCATCGTCATCAACGCCGGCAAGGCCGTCCTCACCGGCAACAAGATGGAGCAGAAGTACTACCGCACCCACTCTGGCTGGGTGGGCGGCCTGAAGGAGACCAAGTATCGCCTGCTGATGCAGGAGAAGCCCGAGGTCGCCGTGCGTGTGGCCGTGCGTGGCATGATGCCCCGCAACATCGTCACCAAGGACTCCCTGAAGCGTCTGCACATCTACGCCGGCGAGCAGCATGAGCATCAGGCTCAGAAGCCCGAGCTGGTCAAGTAAGGAGGAAAAAGAGAATGTATCAGTCTAAGAATCCCTATATGTACGGCACCGGCCGTCGTAAGTCCTCCGTGGCCCGTGTGCATCTGTTCCCCAACGGCACCGGCTCCATCACCATCAACGGCCGTGATATCGACGATTACTTCGGTCTGGAGACCCTGAAGATGGTGGTTCGCCAGCCCCTGAACACCACCGGCACTCTGGGCAAGGTGGATATCGTGGCTACCGTCGAGGGCGGCGGTGTGTCCGGTCAGGCCGGTGCTCTGCGCCATGGCATCAGCCGTGCGCTGCTGCTGGTAAATCCCGAGTACCGTGCCGCCCTAAAGAAGGCAGGCTTCCTGACCCGTGATCCTCGTATGAAGGAGCGTAAGAAATACGGCCTCAAAGCCGCTCGTCGCGCACCTCAGTTCAGCAAGCGCTGATTTCTGCCGATTTTACAACTTCAAAGCAATCAAAATCCCGGAAAACTCTCGTTTTCCGGGATTTTCCTATATCTGCAGCATTTGTTCTGTTTTCGGAAAATCTGATGGAATTTGACAAGGTTTGACGTGTTTTTTACATGTTAACGATGGGCTAAATGCCGTTTTTGACCCCGAAACTGTTAACGGATGGGTTAATTTTCGGGCTGCTCATGTGGCCACTCGGAGCAGATCGCCTCTGCATAGAAAATGAATACTGCGCCCCGCCTTTTCGGAAATAATGGCTTTGGCACGGTTTGAAACGGTTTGACCAAGCCGAATGAACTTTATCTTTTTTCGCAGGGCAAATGCCGCCGCAGAATTGATAAACGGAACGCAATCTGTTATGCTGTCCGTGTAAGGAGGGATGACACATAAAACGAAAAACCTGTACCTTGTATCTCAGCTGCGAGGAATACGGTGTGATCCTCGACGCACTTATTCGCTTCAAAAACAAGCTCACCCGACAGGGGCGGTACACCGACATCGTAGATGAAGTTATCCTTGCCCTGCTGGATGCCAAGACGAAGCGAGTCTACATCTGAATATCGTGTACATAAGGAAAGCCGTGTAGCTGTCAAAAGCCACACGGCTTTTTCTATACCCGGCATTACATAGCTGTCCGCCATCGCCGCAGACAGCTAAATTTACAGACAGGAGGAATCCCAAAGTGGCGAATTGTAAAGTGATCGCCGTTGCCAACCAAAAGGGCGGCGTCGGCAAGAGCACCAGTGTCTACTGCATCGGTGCGGGGCTTGCCATGGATGGCAAAAGAGTTTTGCTTGTGGATGTTGACCCGCAGGGTGATCTCACCAAGATGCTCGGTCAGCGCAAGCCCCATGAGCTGACTCATACCCTGGCGGAGCAGATGAACGCTGTTGTGCAGCACAGCGCCGAGCCGGAGCACCCGGAAATTTTGCACCACCATGAGGGCTTTGATTTTATCCCTGCCAACCGCAGCCTATCGGCGGTGGAGGTGGGGCTGGTCAATGTCATGAGCCGTGAAACCGTGCTCAAACGCTATCTGGACGGTATCAAGAAGAATTACGACTATGTGCTGCTGGATTGCCGCCCGTCGCTGGGTATGCTGGTCATCAATGCCCTGTCGGCTGCGGATCATGTACTCATCCCGGTGCAGGCGGACTATCTGGCAGCCGAGGACATGACGGAGCTTGTGGGCACGGTGCATAGCATCCGGCAGCAGATCAACCCCAAGCTGAAAATCGGCGGCGTATTCCTGACGATGGCCAATGACACGAACTTCCGCAGAGATATTGTGGCCGGGGTAAAAGAAAATTTCGGCAAATACCTGCCCGTGCTGGAAGCCGTCATCCCCTCCACCGTGCGGCTGGCGGAGATCAGCACGGCAGACAAGAGCATTTTCCGGCATGAGCCGAACGGACGTGCCGCCAGAGCCTACGGCACCCTGGTGAAGGAGGTGGAAGGCATTGGCGAAAAGCAACGCATCCGGCCTGCTGACATCGCTCGATAGCCTGTTTACCACGCAGGAGCAGCGGGACGAAGCCAAGTGCGACAGCGTGCAGGATATACCGATTTCCCAAATCAGCGATTTTCCTGAGCATCCCTTCAAGGTAAAGCAGGACGAGGCCATGTTGGAAATGGCGGAGAGCGTGCGGCAGTACGGTGTCTTGGTGCCGGGGCTTGTGCGGCAGCTGGAGGACGGCAGCTATCAGATGGTATCGGGGCACCGGCGCAAGCTGGCCAGCGAACTGGCAGGGCGGGACACGATCCCCTGCATCGTGCGCGACCTCACGGATGACGAAGCCGTTATTATCATGGTGGACAGCAATCTCCAGCGCGAGCGTGTATTGCCGTCGGAAAAGGCGTTTGCGTACAAAATGAAGCTGGATGCCATGCGAAGGCAGCAAGGAGAGCGGACGGATTTAACTTGTGTCCCAGTGGGACACAAGTTGGATAGCAAAAGATCACGCGAATTGCTGGCTGATAGTTCGCCCGATAGCAATACACAAATCCAGCGCTATATCCGCCTCACCAACCTCATCCCGGAAATTCTGGACATGGTGGATGACGGTCGGATCGCCTTTCGCCCTGCGGTGGAGCTGTCCTACCTTGCCGAACAGGAGCAGTGCACGCTTTATGACACCATGGGACGCGAGGACTGCACGCCGTCGCTTGCACAGGCCATTAAGATGAAGGCGTTCAGCCGCGACGGAAAGCTGACTGATGCGGTGATCCTGTCCATCATGGAGGAGGAAAAGCCCAACCAGAAGGAACAATTTCGGATACCCAAAGAGCGTATCAACAAGTATTTCAAACCGGGGACGCCCGCACGAACTATGGAGGATACGATCATCAAGGCACTGGACTATTACAGAAAACGGCAAAGAGAGATCGAACGCTGAATCTTCCGCCCAGGGGAAAGTCTGCCCACTGGACGGGTCGTGTGCCGGGGCCGGTTTTTCCGCTCCCCCTCTCCACACCTCACCCCCTTCCTACCGGCTGTACCGGCTGAAAAAGAGATTTCCCTACAAGTCCATATCGTACAGAAAGCAGCATCCTTTTTCGGATGGTGCTTTTTATTTTTACTCTCAGGAGGTCAAACAAATGAAAAAACTCTATCGCAGAAGCATTTCCGGGCTGTTGGCCCTGCTGATCTGCTTCACCGCCATTCTCGGCAGCGGCGTGACGGCCTTTGCCGCAGCGTCCACCGGAGAAACAGCGGATTCGTACTCGGTGGCGTTCCCCAGAGACGGAGACGCCAATCTGGATTACAGCGGCACTTGGGGCCACGACGAGCTGCACTACATGAACGGCTGGACATCCGGCGAGGCAACATGGATGACCACGCTGCACACCATCGGTTCCTTCGACGGCCCGGCCTGCTACTGCATCGAACCGGGCGTTCCCCGCAACCTGTACCGTTCCTACGAAAGCTACGGAGAGGACTATTGGGATTCCTTCCCTGCCGAGTATAACCGCACCATTGATGGCCGAACCATGAAAACGCTCCTCGGCCGCATCATGCAGTACAGCTATCAGGGAAATCTCTCCCTCGACTGGCGCTCTCAGAACGATTCCGACGCCGACAAGCTGGCCCACATGATGGCCACGCAGGTGCTGGTGTGGGAAACGGTGGTCGGGGAACGGGATGCGGACTTCAACCACGTTGACCCCGGCAGCGCCGATGCCGTGAAGTCCGTCTACCGCACCTCCCATCCGCTCTATAGTCGGTTCTCTGCCTACTACGCCAGCATCGAGGCCAGCGTGAAAAAGCACACCGTCGTCCCCAGCTTCATGGACCGCAGTGAGGAAGCTGCACAGACGGTTGAACTGAGTTGGGCCGGCGGCCGCTACACAGCTACCCTGACGGACACCAACGGCGTTCTGGGCGAATATGCTTTCTCTTCGGCCCAGTCGGATATGACCTTTGCAGTCGATGGGAACGACCTGACCATTTCTGCCGAAACAGCCCCTGCAGACGGCGTGACGATCACCGCCGTCAGAAACAACACCCGGCAGGGCGTGGTGGTCTGGAGCGACGGCCACTATGGCCCCGACGGCACCATGCAGGATGTCGTCACCTTCCGGGATACCGTCAGCGACCCCATGTACGCCTATCTGCATCTGAAGGTCGGCTACGGCAGCGTCAAGATCATCAAAACCAGTGAGGACGGCGAGGTATCCGGCATCTCCTTCACCGTTTCCGACAACGGCACGGAACAGACCGTGACGACCAACGCAGACGGAGAAATGCAGATCGATGATCTCCGCCCCGGCGTTTACACCGTAACAGAGCAGAGCAATGACCGGTATGAACCCCAAGAGGTGCGCCAAGTGACCGTGATCTCCGGTCAGGTCGCCACCGTGGCCTTCCACAACATGCTGAAACGGGGCAGTCTGGAGGTAGTCAAGACCGCCGAGGACGGCCTGAACGAGGGCGTGAAGTTCCATCTGACCGGCACCTCCCTTGCAGGGCTTTCGGTGGACGAATACGCCGTGACCGGCAGCAACGGAAAAGCGGTGTTCTCCAACGTGCTCATTGGCACGGACTACATCCTCTCCGAGGTGGATACGGGCATCATCTATGTCGTCCCGGAGGACCAAACAACAGCGGTGGAGTGGAACACGGTCACACAGGTGGAGGTCCGCAATGTCCTGAAAAAGTGGAGCGCCACCGTCACCAAGCGGGATGCCGAAACGGGTCTGCCGCAGGGAGACGCAACACTTGCCGGTGCCGTCTATGGCGTTTACAGAGGTGAGAAGTTGGTGGACACCTACACCACCGACGAAAGCGGCCAGTTCACCACCACGGATTATGTTTGCGGCGAGGATTGGACCATCCGGGAACTCTCCCCCAGCGAGGGCTATCTGCTGGATGATACCGTGTACCCGGTCGGTGCAGAGCCTCAGCGCTATACGGCAGAATATAATCCCATTGCGCTGGATGTGACCGAACAGGTCATCCGGGGCGGCGTGACCCTCACGAAGGTGGACAAGGACTACCCGGAAAACAAGCTGGAAGGAGCCGTGTTCGAGGTCTACCGTGACAGTAACCGCAATCAGAAGTTGGATGCTGAGGACGAACTGCTGGGCACGATGGAGGAACTGGGCGGCGGCGAGTACGCCCTGACCGGTCTTTGCTACGGCGGCTATTTTGCAAAGGAAGCCCAGGCCCCGGAGGGCTTTTATCTGGATGAAAACGCCTACTATTTTGCCATCACCACGGACGGCGAAACCGTGACCGTGGAAAATGAAGCCGGAAAGGGCTTTGTCAATGCGGCGCAGGTGGGGTCGCTCCGGATCGTCAAGACCTCCTCGGACGGAAAGCTGGAAGGATTTTCCTTCCGTGTTACCGGGGCCAACGGCTATGACCAGGTGTTCCAGACCGATGCGGAGGGCTTCATTCTCGTCGAGGGCCTGCGTATCGGGGACTACACCGTATCCGAGGTGCGGGACGGCAGTTCGGACGGGTATCTCCTTCCGGCTGACAAGACGGCATCCATTTTTGAGGGAGCCGTAACGGAGGTGGAGATGCACAATGAAAAGAAGCCCGCACTGGAGGTGCCGCAGACCGGAGACAACAGCCACATGGCACTGTGGCTGGGTCTGCTGGGCATTTCCGGCATCGGCGCTGCGGCTATACTGCTGATGCGCAAGCG
>ERZ859776.1233-NODE-1233-length-9774-cov-2.927462_pt1 | contig 9774 bp, 9 predicted proteins | sample MGYA00509987_ERZ859776 | MGnify/ENA primary metagenome ERZ859776 (study PRJEB30046, sample SAMN00715146) | human gut metagenome | study: EMG produced TPA metagenomics assembly of the A metagenome-wide association study of gut microbiota in type 2... | reverse complement strand
ACCCTGAAGACCTGCCATCATGATGACGGTAATGGCCTTACCCGGCTGCATGGCGATCTCTGTGGTCTCACTACCCATGAGGCTTACCATTTCTTCATTTACGATCTTGATCACCATCTGTCCGGGATTCAGACCGTTCATGACATCCTGGCCAATGGCGCGTTCCTCCACTGCCTTCACGAACTGCTTGACTACCTTGAAGTTAACATCTGCCTCCAAGAGCGCCATCTTGACTTCCTTCAGTGCGGACTTGACATCCTCTTCCGTCAGACGACCTTTGCTTCTTAAGTTTTTAAAAACATTTTGGAGTTTGTCTGTTAAACTTTCAAATGCCATTTGCTGCTCCTTACCATTCCTTTAAAAGGGATCTGGACAATTCTCGGATGCGTCTCATCCGTTCTTCAGGATCCATGGTATCCTCCGCAGTCAGCTGTTCGATCTCACCGATCTTCTCCTTGGCTGCCATGAAGCGTTCTACCAGATGAAGCTTGCTTTCATAATCCTGCAGGATCTTATCACAACGCTTGATCAGATCATGGACGCCCTGCCTGCTGATGCCCTGTTCTCCAGCGATCTCACTGAGAGACATATCATTATATACTGCATCCTCATACACTCTCTGCTGATGCTCGGTGAGAAGCTCACCGTAGAAATCATACAACAGATTCTGTTCCAAAATCCTGTCCATCTTATCCAGTGCCTTTCTCTAGGTCATGCGATATGCACCTTGGTTATCATACTATAGAAAGTCATAGGTGTCAAGTGTTTTTTCTTTACACCTTTGTTATGTAATTATATAAATTGAAAGTTAAGTAAATATTGGCAAAATCCACGAACTCTCAATTTACCGTTCCTCTCCCATGAAGAACAGCGCCAGTGTTCCGGGACCGGAATGGGACCCAATGGTAGGTCCGACATAATTGATCAAGAAGCTGTCGATTCCGAACCGCTCCTTCACCAGATCCCTTACCAGTTCTGCAGCCGGAAGATCATCCCCGTGGCTGATAAATACGATATCATTCTGATCACGGTAAGAACCCATTTTCTCTTCCATATAATCCACCAATGCATGCAGGGATTTTTTACGCCCTCTCACCTTACCGATGACAATCAGGTGTCCTTCATCATCCACATGGAGCTTGGGCTTAATACCTGCTAATGTTCCCACGACTGCTGTTGCCCTGCTGACACGACCTCCGCGGTAGAGGTGATACAGATCATCCACGGTAAATACATGCACCAGATGCAGACGATTATTTTTTACCCACTCTGCCACTTCTTCCAAGGACTTGCCCTGGTCTCTTAAGGTAACTGCCTTATGCACTAACAGCCCCTCTCCCAGAGAGGCACACAGGCTGTCAATGACAATGATCCTGCAATCCGGCTGTTCCTCCATAATCTCTTCCGCTGCTACGCGCATACTGTTATAGGTACCGCTTAATCCGGAAGAAAAGGCGATACACAGGATCTCTTTGTTCTCTTTTAAATATTTTAGAAAATGATTCTTTGCCTCCTCTGGATTCACCTGGGAAGTGGTGGGCATTTTACCGCTTCTCATCAGTGCATAGAACTCCTTCTCGGGAAGTTCCTGTCCCTGCCCATATGTCACACCATCCATAATATAACTGAGATTTATGCATCCAAGATCATGTTCTTTCAGATATTCTGCGGGCAGATCTGCTGTACTGTCTGTAACGATTTTAAACATTGATTGCCTCCTGATATTATAAATTTTATAGTTTTTCTTTTGCGCCATTATATCATTGACAGGCAACCTTTTCAATTTTACCGATAAAAGTGATACATTTTGTCACATTTTTTTGTTGGATCAACCATCTGCTCTCCGCCGCGAGCACCGTGAATAATATTGAAGTTCGTCCTAAGCTCCACCCATCCATCGACATACTGCATGTTCTGTGGCATAAAAAATCCCCCTTTGGGTACATATCATAACTTCATCATGTCTCATTCGGAGGATTTTATCCTTATAGATTATTTTGTAGTACTTCCGAAGCCACCGTTGCGAATGCCTTCCGCATCATCGTCCTCTGTGATACCGTACTGCATGAAGATCCCCTGGGCGAACCCGGTTCCTGCGGGAACCTCCACGGTCTTGCCTTCATTGGAGTCATTCGTGATCTTCATGAAAATATGTCCTTCATTGTCCGAGAAAAAATAATCACTATCAATGATGCCCACCGTATTGTTCATCTGCAGTCTGTATTTAAAGCCCAGTCCGCTTCTGGGGTATATCTGCAGTACCCAGTCTTCCTGCATCTCCGCCCGGATACCGGTCGGAATCTTGATGGTCTCTCCGGGTGCCAGTTGAAAAGTAAACGGAGCAAAGAAATCATATCCGGCACTTCCTTTCGTAGCTCTCTTCGGAAGCTTCAGAGCCTCGTACATTTCCTTGATCTGTTCCTCCGTATACTGCGGATATTCCTCCTGCATGGCAGTCATAAACTGTGCAGGACTCACAAAATGAAATTTAGCGATTCTATGCATGATTCTTTTGTCCTTTTCTTATTTTTACAGAATCTGTTTCTCTCAAGTCACTGTGGATCTGTTTTCTTTACGCATAATCTCCGCAGTGCAGTACTGCATCTAACGGATGTTCTCCGGCAAGTGTCTTCTTCACATCGATCACCCGCTGGTTCTTACTGCCTTTCCACAGAAGTTTTACATCTTTTTCTTCTACATGGAACTCTCCGTCCACCACGACATCCACATATTGCATGATCGGCAGATCGTATATATCCTCCCAACTGTCTCCGGTATACATCCAGATTGTCTTCGTGGGGTATTTTTCTCTGATCTCCTGCATCAGTTCTCTCACATCAGCGCGGTTCACGGGATGCATGGGATCTCCGCCGGAAAAGGTGATTCCGGAAATGTATGGTTTCTCAAGCTGCTCAAAAATCTCCTTTTTCGCAGCCTCGTCAAATAAAAGTCCACCGTTGGGGTCCCAGGTAATGGGATTCTGACAGTCTCTGCAGCAATGGTTACATCCTGCTACCCACAGTACGACCCGCAGACCATCGCCGTTCAACATATCATCCCTGGTTATATTATGATATCTCATTTATCTGTCCATCCTGTCTCTACATATCTACATACTCTTACGCTCTGCGATCTCCGCCATCTTGGCATCATTCAGTCTCGTATCTCCGTGTACTCTGGAGTAAGACAGATAGCCGTTCATACGGTCGATCTTGGTCAGATTGCGGCTGCCACAGACAGGGCATACATCCATTTCCAGTTCCTGATGTCCACAATCATCACAGTATGCAAGCGACAGATTTACACCTTCATAGAAGCCCATATCCATAGCTCTGTGGATCAATGTCTTGATTGCCTCGGTATTATAATCAATCGGATATTTTACATACTGGATCTTGCCGCCGTTGCTCAGATCCCAGAAACGGTTCTCCAGATCCTGTTTCTGAATGGGGGTAATATCCTCTGTCACATGGCAGTGGAAGCTGTTGCTGACATATTCTCTGTCGGAAACGCCCTCAATAATACCGTACTTTTTACGGAACTGCTTTACCTGCAGACCGCACAGATTCTCTGCGGGAGTTCCGTAGATGGCGTACAGGTTACCGTCCTCTTCCTTGTATTCCGAAATTTTCTGATTGATATGCTCCAGTACTTCCACAGCGAAAGCCCCATCCTCTACCAGGGACTTGCCGTTGTAAAGTTCCTGCAGTTCATTCAGTGCCGTAATACCAAAACTTGCCGTTGCGGATTTCAATAACGGTTTGATCTTGTCTGTCAGCTTCAGATGTCCTCCCAGGAAACCTCCCTCACAATATGCCAGAGGGTTCGTGGATGCACGCATTTCCCCCAAATAAGCATAGGTACGGATGTGGAGCTGACGGATGAGTTCCAGATAGTAATCCAGCACTTCATAGAAGTCTCTGCTCTCTTTTCTCGCTTTTGCCAGGATCATGGGCAGATGCAGAGATACTGCACCGATATTGAATCTGCCTACGAATACCGGCTGGTCCTTATCGTCTGCCGGATGCATGCCGCCCCTCTCATACCAGGGAGACAGAAAAGCTCTGCATCCCATGGGAGATACGATCTTGCCGTACTGTTTGTACATACTTGCCACATAGCCTTTACCGGTCAGGCTCAACCAGTCGGGATACATGGTTTTAGCAGAGCATTCCACACCGGCTTCGAATACATCTTCCAGCGGCTTACCGGAACCGTGCAGATTCTCATCATATAAAAATACGATCTTCGGGAACAGAACGGGCTTTTTATGATCCTTTTTGCCCTGTCCCTTTCTGCGGACTTCCAGCATGGTAATAGTAGCCATTTGGGCAAATTTACCAGTACCGGTTCCAGCAGTCACGGTAATAAAAGGATAATCGCCACGGCTGCTTGCCACAGTATTAAATTTATATTCCCATCCCTGGAAGCCCTGTTCGAATTCTTTCTTCACATCTGCAAGTGCTTCTCTCTCCGCCACATCTGCGGCTACTCCCAGTCTAACGTATTTTGCCAGGGCTCTGTTGTAGGATTTTTCCGCATAAGGCTCTAAGATCAGATCCACGCTGGGTACGGTGAATCCGCCGTACTGCTGGCTGGCAGCGCTTAAGACGATATCGCCGATGACATCAAATGCCACATCCAGAGTCTTCGGCTCATTATACCAGATGTTGCCCATCTCGAAGCCACCCGTCAGGACATTCTGCACATCAAACAGGCAGCAGTTCATGGTATCTCTTCTGGCAGACATATCATGCACATAAATATAACCGTCACGACATGCCTGGATCTCTTCCGTGGTCAGGAAGAATTTCTGATACAGTTCCTTATTCAGCTGATTAAAGATCAGACTGCGCTTAGTAGATACCAGGGCGGAATCCGTGTTGGCATTTTCCTTATCTCCGATGTACATGATGGACTGACTCTTTTTATAGACATCATCCAGCATCCGTACAAAATCCTGCTTATAGTTACGATAATCGCGATAGCTTTTTGCGACGATCGGCTTCACCTGCTCTAAGGCACTTTCCACAATATTGTGCATAATGGGAATGGGAATTTCATCCACTTCCAGTTCGTTTACCTTATCTACCACATACTGGCAGATATTCTCTTTTTCTTCTTTGGTGAATTTCGTCAGGGCGCGGTATGCACTTTTGCCTACTGCGCTGATTACCTTCTGTACATTAAAAAGCTCCTTGCTCCCGTCCTTTTTTACGACATAGATCTCCCTGTCCGGTCTGAACTGTTTGCCATAATCTTCATTTTCTTCATGGTCATGTTCAAAATTGCTGCTCATATTTCTCTTCCCTTCATACGATAATGTCCGGAAAATGCCCGGATTCTGCTGTATCCCCCTTACTTACGATAGCGTTAGCAAATACCATATATGGTATTTATCCGCATCAGATAGCAATATATTGTGGGTGCTATTTAACAGTATAAAAAAGAATCCCTGCCTTGTCAACGAGGGATCCTTTAGAAAATTATACAAAAAAGGGGATAAAATTTTGGATACATTTTTATTCCGCGGTTCCCGACTGTACCCGCAAAATATCCGAAAGCCACTGTACATAACGCTTCTGTACTGCTTCCGGCGCTGCGATCCTGGCATCCGGTCCGATTCCCGCAAGCCATCCGAAGAATTGTCCGCTGACTGCAACCTTCGCACGAACCCGGAACGTGGTATCGGAAATAGGGCGGATATCCACCTCTCTGCCGAACCGGTCCAGTACCACACCGATGAGACGCTTGGGGAACTCCATGGTCACCACGCTCTCCTCCCCAGCGAACATGCCGAAGGTCTGGTTCGTATAGGAGGTCACGTCGATCTGTGAGAACTGTTTTACCCCTTCCCTGGGATTTACCGTCACTTCCACCTGTCCCATTTTGTCCACCCGGTAATGCTTGATAACTTCGGCTTCACTGTCGTAAGCTGCCAGATAATAATTTTCATCCCGCCAGATCAGGGCCCAGGGGCTGACGCACTTATCCCCACCGGGTCTGGGCACCAGTTCCTTTTGCAGGTTCCAGTCCAGATACACGAAGGTGATCTGCCTGTTCTCCTGAATGGCGCGATGAATGGCATCGATGTTATAATAGATGCTCTCATTCTCCGTCTTAATTCTGCCTGCAACATAGACCTGACGCTGTAGCTTTCCGGCATCGTTTTTCCCGGCGATCTGCTCCAGCTTTCTTATCAGATCTCTGGACTTCTTCGTGGTAATGAAACGGGAGGACTGTACTGCATCCACCAACAGCTTCAATTCCGGGAGTTCAAACTCTCTACTGCCGAGGTAATAGCCGCCTCCCAGTCTGCTTTGCACCTGTACCACATCGTAACCGAAGTCCGTAAGACTCTCCATATCGCTGTAAATACTCTTCCGTTCTGCATGAATTCCCTGATTCTCCAGGTATTTTATAATATCCGGAGTACTCATTGGATGCTTCTCATCCGTGTTCTCCTGCAGCATTTTAATCAGATATAAAAGCTTTAATTTCTGTCCTGACGATTTTGCCATAGCCCTTATTCTCCGTCAGCGGTCTCCTGCGCCTGTTGCATTTCCTCTTTTTTATTTTTCTTCTTGCGAAGGGTAATTCCCAGGGTAATGGCAACAGCGCCTACTGCCGCAATCACTACCAACACTACAAGATAAGATAAAAATGAATTCAAAAAGCTGACTGCCATATTTTTCTCCTTTATGCCTTTTATGCTTTTCCTAAGGTCTTTACGTGAGATTCTATTTATATAAAGTATACCAACGATACGGCGCAAACGTCAAGTATTCCCCAAAAGAGTCTGCACCGACCATTTTCCCGTTTGTAAAAAGTCTTCCGCCTGCGCCGCTGCTCTCTTGGTGATCTCTCTGTCGTATCCCATAAGGTCAAGCAGCCGGATCGCATTTCTGGTGCCAGCTCTCCCGGGTAACAGTTCATAAGGGAAACTGATGTCGCCATCCCGGATCACTTCCTCAAAATGATAATTGTCATAACAGTTTTTCAATAGTTCCGTCATTTCGATATCGTGGGTCGCGGTAAAACAAAGCACTCCGCTTTCAGACAAATGTATCAATATCTGCGTAGCTGCGGCAATACGCTCCACGGTATTGGTTCCCCGCAGAACCTCATCCACGAAACTAAGCACCGGAACCGTCCCTGTCTGTGCCGCATCCAGGATCCTTTTAAGGGACCGTATCTCCACAATATAGTAGCTCTCGCCGTTCTGTATACTGTCACGCAGCGCCATGGAAGAAAAGATCCGAAATACCGGAGCATGATAGCTTTCCGCTGTACAGGTATGAATCGTCTGTGCCAGAACGGCATTTACTGCCACCATTTTTAAAAAGGTGGATTTTCCGGAGGCATTAGAACCGGTAAGCAGCACACCTCTGTCTGCCTGGATACTGTTTTTCACAGGATGCGTAAGCAGCGGATGCCATCCGCCTTCCATATGCAGATACGCCTTCTTCGCATCTTCTTCCAGCTGCGGAATACAGTACCCCTCTAAGGACCTGCGGAAGCCTCCCACCGAGATTGCCATATCCAGATAGCCGGTGATACCTAACAATCTGTCCACCTGATCGGTCTTCTGTCTTAATTTCCGAAGCATGTGATTAAACTGCCAGATATCCAGATGCAATATCATCCGCAGATAATCCGCTATAATATCTAACGGATTCCCACCGATCTTCCCCTGATTTCCTGCCATTACCCAAAAGGAACCCCGTTTTAATTCCCGCAGACTTTTCAGCGCCTCGTTTAAATCCTCCAATTCTTTTTTATACACCGGAATCTTCTGTCTGCCCAGTTCCTCACAGACATCGATCATGCGAAGCACATAGGCGAAACTTGTAATATACGGTTCGATCACTTTTTTCTCACGAAAGTATGTCAATATATGCACCAGCATACACAACACGATCCCAAGGATCCCTACCGCCGGCTGCACGAATAAAAGTGCGGCAAACAGCAGATACAGAAGATTTAAAAGCAATATCTTCCGATTGTTACGCTCTCCCAGATAGTCCAGATTATCCAGATAATCATAGAGAGAGTATTTCCCGAGATGCCCCAGTTTTTTCAGTAACAGCTGTACCCGGACCCTGGTATCGTCCTGCTCCAGAAACCATCCGGTCACTTCCTCTAAATGCTCCAGTGTTTCCTTCCCGCAGGAGATATTCCGGAGGGTAAAATACAGGTATTCCTCTCCTGCCGCTGATAATGTCCGGTCGATCCGGCAGAATACCTCATCCATTCCCAGATCGTTCCATGTGATATCATCTAGTTGCTTCTCTTCCTTATGTCTTTCCAGATAGCTGCCAAGCCTTGCAAATCTCTCCAGCGAATATTCCTTCGGCGGTTCTTTTCCGTAATTTTCCCAAAGAGACTTCCGGAACATTTTTTCCTCTCTTTTTGCCTGCATAAGCTCTTGTACGATCATGAATAAAAAAAGAAAAAGCAGTACACCTGCAAATACAACAAATTCCATATTATCTCTCACTTTTCCGAATATAAGAAGGCAGGCACCACCCGTGCAGTGCCCGCCCCATATTCTGATCTTTTTTCTATTTCTTAGGTATCAAACTCTGGAGCTTTTGACCCCGACTTTTTCTTTATGCGACAATAAAGAACTTTAACAAAAAGATCAGTGATAATACATAGGTAAGTACAGAAACATCCTTTGCCTTACCGGTAAATACCTTGATCACAGTATAGGTGATCAGACCAAGACCGATGGCATGTCCGATGGATCCGGAGATTGGCATGGCGATCATCATCAGCGCCACGGGAAGTGACTGGCAAATGTCATCGAAATCTACCTTCTTAAGACCTGCTACCATAAGTACACCCACATAGATCAGTGCGGAAGAGGTAGCTGCCGCAGGAATGATTCCGGCGATAGGTGCAATAAAGATACATGCAAGGAACATGATACCGGTAGTCAGTGCAGTCAGGCCGGTACGACCGCCTGCTTCTACGCCGGATGCAGACTCTACGAATGTGGTAACGGTGGAAGTACCGGTTAAGGAACCTGCTACTGTACCTACCGCATCAGATAAAAGTGCCTGCTTCATATTCGGCATCTTGCCATTCTTATCCAGCATTCCCGCACGGCTTGCGGTTCCTACCAGAGTACCGATGGTATCGAACATATCAATGATACAGAAGGTAATGATCAGAGTGATGGCGGTAAACCAGCCAATCTCTGCAAATCCCCGGAAGTCAAACTTAAACAGTGTGGTGGAAGCCATATCTCCAAAAGCGGGTACGAAGGATGCGGTTGCCAGAGAAGCAAAGGGATTGGTTCCCAGGAATATAGCCTCTCCTGCCCAGTAGATGATGCTGGAGATCAGGATACCCAGTAATACAGCACCTTTAACCCCTCTCTGTGCCAGAACAACAATGGCAAACAGACCTACAAACATGGTGACAACGGACAGAACCATTGCGGAATAGCCGGAGCCCATATTGGTCTTAGCCAGTGAAGGTGTCAGTGCACCGAAGAAGTCTCTCATAGCATAGAAAGGTCCGCCGTTCTCGGAATAGACACCTGCATTGGAGCCTACACCGATGTTTAACAGCATCAGACCGATGGCAGGTGCAATACCAAGACGCACGCCCAGAGGAATAGCATCTACGATCTTCTCACGAATGTTCAGTACGGAGAGAACCAGGAACACGATACCCTCGATCAGGACAATGCACAGAGCAGACTGGAAGGATGCCACGTAGGTCATTCCGGTCAGGGCTACGATATTGGTTACTACGACTGGG
>ERZ859776.1223-NODE-1223-length-9848-cov-3.276933_pt1 | contig 9848 bp, 5 predicted proteins | sample MGYA00509987_ERZ859776 | MGnify/ENA primary metagenome ERZ859776 (study PRJEB30046, sample SAMN00715146) | human gut metagenome | study: EMG produced TPA metagenomics assembly of the A metagenome-wide association study of gut microbiota in type 2... | reverse complement strand
CTGTCCCCTTTGGCCACTCGGGAATCCATCCATGTCAGGCAAAGTGCCCTAACAATGTGAAATTGTAGCATATGTTCACACAAATTGCAAGATATTTTTTATTATTTTAGTGTAAAAGTTCAGCCATGGGATGACAAAAGCAACGATTGGGTGCTCGCGCTCAAAGCGTGTTAACGCGACTTTGCGAATGACGCAGGCTGAACTGCTTCAATATAGTACAGATAAAAAGGATACTGCGCCAGCTGCATCTGCCCGTAATCAGTCACCCGATATCCATCCTGCTGTAATCCGGCAACAGCCTCATCGCTCATGGCATCTGGTGTAAAGTACCAGAATCTATCGGATTCTGCCTGGTTGTAATCGCCGTTTACAATCTCATTATCGGGGTAATAATAATACAATACTGTCCATCCGAGGTGTTTCACTCCGTTGGTGACCATCTGCACATCCTCTTCTGGCGTGCCGATCAGGTTCAGGGTCTTGTCAGTTTCTACCTTCTGCTGTTCATAACTGTCATAGCATTCCCGGTAATTCTGTATTCCCATGCCAAACATTACAAGCAGTAACAGCACAAACAGCAATCGAGCTGACAGCTCCAAACCCTTCCAGGACCGGTTCTCCAGCTCCGTCACCTGTTCCAGCAGACGGCTGCTGCCGATGACCAGCATCATGATCGCCACTGCACTTAACGGATACAGATATCTCTGTGCCAACATCGGTGCCATTACAACACTCAGCAGATACGCAAATGCCAGCGTTCCCAGGATCGTGCAGGCACCTACCACCATGGCGTAAGTTTTGTCAGACCATCTTTTCACTGACGGCTTCTGCAGACGAATACCCTCTTCTCCCGTGGAAAACAGGGACGAATCCGCCACCAGCGTCACTATCAGCAAGACTAACAGCAACGGAAATACGATTACATTCATCCTCCTGCCGCCCATGACGATCTCCAGGCTCTTATCCAGCCCGAGGATCTCCGTCATCCACCAGCCTCCGCTGACGGTCCGAAGCCCCGCATAGAGGAAATACAGCCAGGGTGCATAGCCGATGAAAAAAGCTATGATCGCCAGCACACCCTTTTTCCAGGTCTTACCACGATATTTGATCCAGACTGCCACTCCGGTGAAAAACATCATAATTCCCACCGCTACCAGTGCATAATAATGCGAATATGCCGCAGCCAGCGCCCACAGCACCATTCCCACCCAGGTCTTCCTGCTGCCGTCTGCAATAATCCGGTAAGAGCAATAGAAACAGCCCATGACGCATAAAAATGCGAGCGCATACATACGCACTTCCAGATTATATTCCAGGCACGCCTGTCCCAGTCCGGAAATCGTCAGGAAAAATGCAACAGGCAGCATACCAAAACGCTTCCGCACCACAGTCAGCGCCAGCACCAGTCCAATGACAAAAGGCACCAGGGATGCCAGATGGAATACCGGAACGCTGAATCCGAACAGTGTTCCGAACAGTTTCAGCCAGTAATAATACAGCGGCGGATGATTGTCCCAGTAATACATTACCTGAAGGATACCGCCGACGCTCTTATGTGCAGTATTTGCAGAAAAAGCTTCGTCGCCCCATAATACACGGTCGGACATCATGCTGAAATTCAGGTACACCATAAAAGCTGTGGCTGCCAGCATCACTGCCGGGGCTATGTATCTGCAGATGATCTTCCATACTTTGCTGTCCACGATTTTTCCGAACACCTTCCGGATCTTCTCATGTTTGCCGGCTTTCGCCTCTTCCACGAACAGTTCACAGATGGTATATGCCAGCATGATGCAGATCTCCAGGATCAGCACTTTGACTGCATATTCTCTGGATTCGATGAGTTTTCTCCAGATCGTATTGTCATCATTGCCGGTCAGGGAAAGCAACACCCAGGGTCCAAAAAACATGATCATCAGGCACGATGCATAACGAAGAACATACCCTCCTTTACTGCCGGTTACTGCTTTCCCGGTGCTTCTGTTATTTTTTAAAACATATTGCCGCCAGATCCCTAAGGATACTAACGGCAACAGCAAGGTAATAATGATGGTAAACATCTAAAATCCTCTCTGTCTTTGGTAAATTGTTATTCCTGCACGAATTTCAGGATCGTTGCGGAAGTCTGGGGCATCTCGATCAGGATCTTGCCTGCCTTGATCTCATACTCTTCACCCTCCATGCAATATCCGTCATCTCTGGACTGCAGGATCACTTTCATCTTGCCCGTCTTAGTGGCTCCGATCTCCCATACGTGGATCTCCTTGGTAATCGGATGATAATTATTGTTGATCAGGATCGCACACTGTCCCTTGCGGTTAAAACGCCCGTAGGAGATGAAATTATAATCATTCTCCAGCATTTTCAGGGAACCTGTACGCAATTCCTCGTTTTCACGGCGCAGGCGGATAATATCCTTGTGAAACGCCAGCAGCACCTGATCCTCATGTCCCCAGGGATAGGTTCTCCGGTTGTCGGGATCCGTGAATCCGCAGACGCCCGCTTCATCTCCGTAGTAGATTGTCGGCGCGCCCGTCCAGGTCATCTGGATCACAACGCCCTCCCGAAATACTGCCTTATTGATGCCCTGCTCTGCAGCCTGGGGGCCTAAAGTATTGGTACGTCCCACCTTATGGTTCGTTCTCGTCAGGAAACGGGAATGATCATGGTTGGACAGTTCATTCATAGCCACCTGCCAGCTGGGCATGGAAAAACTGGAGGTATGATGCCGCATGGCTCCCCAGAAGCTCTCTGCATTACCAAGCAGATCCTCTCTGTAATCATCGCTGTGCTTCTCCATACCGGTGAGGAACCAGGTCACAGGCTCCATGAACGCATCGTAGTTCATGACAGTATCCCATTCGTTGCCCTGCAGCCAGTCCCTGGTATTGCCGTAATGCTCTGCCAGAATAATAGCCTCCGGATTGGCCTCTTTTACCGCTTTCCGGAATTCCTGCCAGAAATGATGATTGAACTCCTGGCTGTGACCTAAGTCTGCCGCCACATCCAGTCTCCAGCCATCCACATTATAGGGCGGAGATACCCATTTTTTCGCCACATGAAGAACGTAATCCATCAGTTCCTGAGAACCTTCGTAATTCAGCTTCGGCAGGGTATCATGTCCCCACCATCCGTCATAGGAATTGTTATAGGGCCATGCTGCCTGATTGTGGAAATCAAAATAATTCCGGTAAGGGCTGTCTGCGCTGACATAAGCACCCTTGTCATAGCCTTCCGCATTCTCGTAGATACGTTCTCTGTCCATCCATTTATTAAAGGATCCGCAGTGGTTGAACACACCGTCCAATATGACTCTCATGCCTCTGCGGTGCGCCTCGGCCACTACCTGGGCAAACATCTCGTTGCTCGCCTCTAAATTTGCCTTATTGGTCACACGGTCGATATAACGGGACGCGAAACGGTTCTCCCGCTGTCCGTCCGGAAGCAGCTCTCCCTCATCACTGACGATCTTACCCAGATGGGGATCAATATAATCATAGTCCTGAATATCGTATTTATGGTTGGATGGGGATACGAACAGAGGGTTAAAATAAATTACCTCAACGCCCAGCTCCTGCAGGTAGTCCATCTTGTCCAGCACGCCCTGCAGATCTCCGCCGTAGAACTCACGGACATCCATCTGCGCGGGATATCGTCCCCAGTCCTCTACACGGTGCACCGGCTCCCCGATATAGCAGTATTCATTGGTCAGCACATCGTTGGAAGGATCGCCGTTGCAGAAACGATCGGTATAGATCTGGTACATTACCGCACCTTTTGCCCAGTCGGGAGTATGGAAGCCGGGAATGATGACAAAGTCATAATACTCGTTGACCTCCTGCACCAATCCTCTCATATCAAAAATACCCGTGATCCTGCCGGTCTGTACCTCAAAATAGTAAGATACCTTCTGGTCATCCAGACGCATCACATAAGCATAATAATCAAAATCATTATCGCTCTCCACTCGTACCATGAGATGCTTCTGCCCACCGCTTACGAGGAATATCCTGTCCACGTTATTCCTGGCGGCACGGAAACGTATCGTCACCTCGGAATAAGGTTCCGGCTCTTCCGGAATCACATACTCCGCACTTGTATCTGTAAAAAGAGCTCTTCTGTTAAATACGGGTCTCATGGCAGCAATATACTGCTGATTATATTCTGTTCGACGTAATAGCTCCAGATCCATAGTATCTATCCTTTCTGAGACTAATGTCTTACTATCTATATTATGCTCCTGCTATTCTTACCTGTGCAGCACACACATATGTAATTATACCCTTTTTCCGTACATCTGACAACAGCCTGCCTTGTTTTTGAACGGTAAAAAGGACAGTCTTGGGAGGACTGTCCTTTTTAGAGAAGGTATTTCTTTCTTATGGGGTATAGCAAAAAACTATATAATGTATTGGGGGGGTTACGAGTATTATAATAGCATGCACCACTATTTTTGACTATTCTCAAAATTCACAAATATTACAAAAGTGCATATTTGTTTTTGTTTATTTTTCACAAAAGAGGTTTGTACAATACTACCAAATCTACGAAACACCCTCGAAAACCTTTTCCTATACGAAAAGTGCTTCAAACTCTTCTCTGTTGATCTTTTCCTTTTCTAATAGAAGCTTAGCACAACTGTGAAGTACATTCTCATGCTGCATAATAATGTCTTTTGCCTTGGTATAGCAGTCATCTATGATCCGCTTGACTTCCTTATCGATCTCACCGGAAATCTCCTCACTGTGAGCCTTGGCATGTGCCAGATCCTTACCAATGAATACTTCATCATCGTCATCATCATAGCAGATGACTCCGATATTATCGGACATTCCGTAACGGGTTACCATACGGCGGGCTGTCTTGGTGGCTTTCTTAATGTCACTGGATGCACCGGTGGTAATATCTCCGAAGATGATCTCCTCTGCGATACGTCCGCCCAAAGATACCATGATATCCTGGAGCATACGGCTCTTAGTGGCGAACATCTCATCCCTTTCCGGCAGAGGCATGGTGTAACCGGCTGCCCCTACGCCAGTAGGAATAATGGATACGGTGTAGACAGGTCCCACATCCGGCAATGCATGGAACAGGATTGCATGACCTGCTTCGTGATATGCCGTGATCTTCTTCTCCTTGTCGGAAATAATGCGGCTCTTCTTCTCCGCACCGATTCCTACTTTGATAAACGCTCTCTTAACATCTTTATTCGCGATAAAGGAACGATTCTCCTTCGCTGCGATGATCGCTGCCTCGTTCAACAGATTCTCCAGATCCGCTCCGGTGAATCCTGCAGTAGTCTGTGCGAGCTGCTGAAGATTTACATCATCTCCCAGGGGCTTATTCTTCGCATGTACCTTCAGTATTTCTTCTCTGCCGCCCACATCCGGAGTCCCTACCGCTACCTTACGGTCAAATCGCCCGGGACGCAGGATCGCAGGATCCAGAATATCCACACGGTTCGTAGCTGCCATGACGATAATACCTTCGTTGACACCGAAACCATCCATCTCTACCAGTAACTGGTTCAGGGTCTGCTCTCTCTCATCGTGTCCGCCGCCCATACCGGTACCACGGCGTCTCGCCACGGCATCGATCTCATCGATGAACACAATACAGGGCGCATTGTGCTTCGCCTCTTCAAACAGATCGCGCACACGGGATGCACCGACACCGACGAACATTTCCACGAAATCAGAACCGGAGATGCTGAAAAAAGGTACTCCTGCTTCTCCTGCCACAGCTTTCGCCAGCAGCGTCTTACCGGTTCCGGGAGGTCCCTCCAGCAGAACACCCTTGGGTATTCTCGCACCGACACCGGTGTATTTTCCGGGTTCTTTCAGGAAATCAACGATTTCTTCCAGTTCCTCTTTTTCCTCCTTCAGACCGGCTACCTGTGCAAAGGTGACGCTCTTGTCACCCATGGACATTTTGGCCCGGCTCTTGCCAAAGTTCATCATTTTACCGTTACCGCCACCGGCCTGCTGGGCATTCATCATCATGAAAAGGAATACACCCACAGCCAGTACTACCAGCATCGGCAGCATATAAGTAAGGAACCAGTTCTCTCTCTCAATGTCATTCACTACGGGGTCAAATCCGTACTCGCGGACCAGTGTCTCCAGCTCGGTGATATCCGTAGCATACAGCTTATGATTCAGTCCGTTCTTCATCTGGATCTCCAGATAGCCGGTAGGGGCTTCTCCATTCGGCTGTATTACGATCTCCGATACATTTCCGGCATCCAGATCCGCGATAAATTCTGCTCTGGTATATTCCTCTTCCCGACTGCTCAACAGATTGAGCCCTACGATCACCATGACCAGAAGTATGATAAATATAAAATATGAGTTAATTGTTCTGCCGTTTTGTTTCAACTTCACGGGCCTCCTACATCTTCGTATTGCTTAATCGAATTCTACCACACCGATGTAAGGCAGATTACGATATCTCTGATCATAATCCAGCCCGTAGCCCACTACGAATTCATCGGGAATATTAAATCCGGTATAATCTACATGAACATCGATGACTCTTCTCTCCGGCTTATCCAACAGGGTGCACAGGCGTAAGGAAGCAGGTCCTCTGTCACGAAGCATCTCTAACAGATAGCTTAAGGTTCTTCCGCTGTCTACGATATCCTCTACTACGATAACGTCCTTATCCTTCAGGGATTCATCCAGGTCTTTTACGATCTTTACCACACCGCTGGACTTGGTGTCGCTGCCATAGCTGGATACAGACATGAAATCCAGAGATACGGGAACGGTGATACGCTTTGCCAGTTCACACATGAAGAAGCTGCCGCCCTTCAATACGCATACAAGGTGTACCTGCTTACCCGCATAGTCCTTACTGATCTGTTCTCCGATCTCCTGAATTCTCTTATCTACTTCCTCTTCTGTCAACAGTACTCTGATATGTTCTGCCATTTTCTTTTGTCTCTTCGCTCTTAGGCGAACTCCTTTCTTATTAATTGTACCTTTAAAATACGTTTTGTATTCTCCGTAACTTTATAATATTCGCTGATGCGATATCCCATGACCCACAGCACATGATCTTCCTCCGCCAGGATCGGCAGTCTGTCACGTTCCTCCCGTGGAATTTTCTGATCGACAAAATAGCTTTTTAATGACTTACGGATCATTCCTCCTCTGCCGTCTGCAATGGTCAGATAGTCCCCTGTCTGCCTTGTACGTATCATCGGACATTTTTTTATTTTATCATAATCAAACCATTTCGTATACTGATTTATGGGAACTTCTTGGTTTTTTTCAGATCCATGAGGCACCTCACACACAGAATATTCCAGTGTTCCCAGGGTGCATTCCACTGTTTTCATCTGTCCGGGAACCATATCCGGATCCCACTGCTGCCAGAGCGGCATTGCAACAGCAGTCTGCATGCCGCTGTCCGTTTCTTTCGTTGTCTGACCCATCTGTATCGTCAGGATGACCTGTCCATATTGCCGCCTGCCGCGGATTCCGAAGGGAAGGCAGAGCGTCCGGTTTCCTTCCTGCGTAAACAATGTCAGAAGTTCCGCAATATGCTGATAGGTGATATCTTTCTGCCCGGGGGAAAGTCTTTTTACCTCTTCATACAACAGTCTTTTACGGATCACCGGGTGCAGCGTCAGAAAAGGTTCCACCGCGATATACACCTCTTGTGCCCGACTGCTCACATCCGGCTGTAGCGCACTGCCCGGAGCCTTTATGCTCCGTATGCATCTATTCACTGCCTCCACCGTCTGAAGCTTTAGATATTCTTCCGTCTCCGCCAGCAGCTCCGCTGTCTGGTTCATATGTGTCACGCAGCCCCGCGCAATATTCTGCTCCGCATAAGGTAAAATATGATGCCGGATCCGGTTCCTGGTGTAATCGTCCTCATCGTTGGTAGCATCCTTACAGTAGAAAATTCCCTGCTGTGTTAAAAAGTCTTCGATCTCCCATCTCTCCAGACACAGGATCGGTCGTATGATGTTATCCCGCACCGGCAGTATGCTCGCCAGTCCCCGGATCCCGCTGCCCCGGAAAAGATGAAACAGCTGGGTCTCACTGCGGTCGTTGCTGTTGTGCGCCACAGCGATCTTCGTAGCTCCCCAGTCCTGCGCCGCCTGTTCAAAGGCTTCATACCTCGTTCTGCGTCCGGCTTCCTCCTCGGAGATTTTCTCCCTTCCGGCTCTGTCCCGTACATCCGCCCGGGTCAGAAAATAGGGGATTTTCCTCTCCTCACAGAGCTTTTCCACATACCGGGCATCCTCTCCTGCCTCGGCACGGATCCCGTGATTCACATGTACTACAGCAATATCGATCGGACATATTTTCTGCCATTCCAGCAACAAAAATAAGAGGCAAACCGAGTCTGCCCCTCCGGAGACGCCTGCCACCACACGATCGTGCGCCTGCAGCATACGGTGTTCTCTGATATATGCAAATACTTTTTCTCGCGTATCCATCCATGTATTCATGTTTTTACTCTATCCTAATTATGCGGAAAAATCAAGGCAGCAATCACGTATTCTCCCACAAGCACAGCACAAACACTGTCATATCATCCCGGATCCTGCCCCCACAGCTGCATATGGCATAAGAAAGTATCTTTTCTGCGATCTCCTGGGGATTCTGTTCTTCCAGCATGTCGATCATATTCCGCATACGCTCCTCACAGTCATCTTCCAGTGCATCCAGCACGCCGTCCGTCATCATGACTAACATTTCTCCCGGTTTCAGCGTCCGCATGCTCCGCTCAGTCTGTGCCTTCTGAAATATGCCAAGAGGCAGACTCTCTCCGCCGATGTACTCCGTGCCACTGCTTCCCTTGATAAAGGTAGCCACTCCGCCCACCTTACAGATCTCGCATTCTCCGGTATACAGATCCAGACTGCAGATATCCACAGTGGGATGATCCTCCTCTTCATTTTGGGCATACAATGCGGAATTCAGCATATTTACAGAGGCTTCCGTATCGAATCCGGCTTCCAGCATTTTCTCCATGAGATCCAATACTCTGCCACTTCCCCGACCGGCATCCTCCCCGGCGCCGGTGCCATCCGACAGTAGCAGTATCAGCCTGCCCTTTTCCGACTCCAGCATCGTATACTGATCGCCTGAGATTTTCTCCCCCTCTTTCAGCGCCCGACTCACACCGGTGAGAGCTACATATCCCGGTTCCTCCGTGAACAGGAAGCAATGGGGCTCCTTTTCGATCAGATAGGGACTCCCCGGCGATGGCTGCAGCCGCTTCCCCAACAGTACCGTCAGCATATCCGCCGCCTGCGAAGCTTTGCATCCGGATCGGTCCGTGGAAAGTGTCATACTGATGCCTCCCGGTATGCTCTTTTTCCGGACATAACATAATTCTCTTGCCTGGATTCCCTCACTACCAAACGCCTGCGTCAGACTTTTTCTTTTTTTCTCTTCTAACGGAAGGTAGACCAATTCCTCTCCGGCGACTCGTTCCATGATCCGGGCCACGGTCTGTAAATGATCTCCCATGATCTGACGACTCTGCTGAAGCATGTATTTTTCCAGAATACTCTGTCTGTCATCCCCGACAATCCCCACTTCCTCACAAAAACTTTTCCCCAATTCTTCAAAGCTTTCCGCATATCCCAATAATCTCTGCCTGCAGAGCATGGACACCTGTGCACACTGTTCCTGTCTCGGATTTCTCTGTTCCTTTTTCCCTATAACCATGATCCTTCCCCTTTCTGTCTTCACGATTATAGGACGATCGTTTTTTTCTTTTTGTCAAATTTAAGGATCCGGATACTTCATTTTTTGCGACAAAAAAAGCAGATCAACTTAAGAAAAAGTCTCCCTGCTTATTTATCCTCCTGAAAAAGGATC
>ERZ859776.1222-NODE-1222-length-9854-cov-1.853863_pt1 | contig 9854 bp, 10 predicted proteins | sample MGYA00509987_ERZ859776 | MGnify/ENA primary metagenome ERZ859776 (study PRJEB30046, sample SAMN00715146) | human gut metagenome | study: EMG produced TPA metagenomics assembly of the A metagenome-wide association study of gut microbiota in type 2... | reverse complement strand
ACACGCCCGAAATCATTCTGAATCAGTCAGAAAAACCGCTTTCATTTACAAAAAAAGAAAGCGAAGAATTGTATACAAGTGCAAAAGAAAAAAATGTCGTGCTTATGGAAGCAGTAAAAGCAGCATATTGTCCGGGATTCCAGCAACTTATTAATGTTGCAAAAAGTGGAAAAATCGGTGATATAGTTGACGTTGAAGCATCATTTACAAGACTTGCAGACCCGCTTTCAAGAGAACGTACAGATGCAGAATATGGTGGTGCATTTCTGGAGTTTGGACCAAGTGTGCTTGTTCCGGTTATTAAGCTGATGGGAAAAGATTACACATCAGTTACTTTTGACAGTATATATGATGGCAATGGAGTTGACCTGTATACAAAGGCTGATATACGCTATGACAACGGATTTGCAACAGTGAAGACAGGCGTTGGTGTAAAAACAGAAGGACAGCTTGTTGTTTCAGGAACAAAAGGATATATAATTGCACAATCTCCGTGGTGGCTTATGAAAAAATTTGATGTAAGATACGAGGATTCATCAAAGATTGAGCATTTTGAGCCTAGATTCCAGGGAGACGGTCTGAGATATGAAATAAGTGATTTTGTTTCCAAGATAAATGTAACAGATAAGAAGGATTACAAGCTTACAGCAGGAGAATCAATTATAATGTCTGAATTTGTTGAAAAATTCATGGAGCAGAAGAAAAACGAAAAAAATGGATGATTTCTAGACAGCGGAAAGGGGAAGATAAATGAAGTCAGGGATTAAGTATGTTGACGGAATGGACTTGCATGGCGTAATCAAAGCCGGATTAGAGGATTTTGAACTGGATTATACTGGCTGTAAAAGTGCAGAAATGATTCTTGAAAATGGTGGAAATATTGACGGAATTGCAGTCAGTCTGTGTGATTTTACAGATAAAGGATTTTTAAAAGAAAATGCTTCGCAGGTATTTAAGGATGCAATGTCTGTTGCAGACAGATACAATGCATATATTGTTATTGATACAGAAAATGTGAAAAAAGCGTCTGTTTTGGAACAGATTATTGATGAATGTGTCAATGAAATTGCTGCATCAGATGTTAATATTTTTATAGAAAATGGTTATACGAATGATAATGGCAGATTCTATCATAATGATTATTCTGAAGGTTCAAGGCTTGTTGAACTTACAGATAAACTTAATCTGCTTGCAGGCTGTGATAAATTTGGAATCTGTATCAATGTTGGACATGCTAATCTTCTTGGTATAAACGTGAGGGATATGGTTAGAGCGTGCGGTAAAAAGACCGGTATAATGCATATTAACGATAACGACGGAAAAGGCGATTATCATCAGATGCCATATACATTTACGACAGGAAGAGGACTGCTTTCAACAGACTGGGGCAATATAATAGGCGATTTGTCAAGAACAGGATTTAACGGAAGATTTGTATTTAATGTTGAAGGCACATTTAAAAGAACACCGGCAAAGCTTCATAAATCAATGTCAGAACTTCTTGAAGCAATGTATGAAGAGTGGATAGAGAGCTGTTTTAAGACTGAAGAATATCTCGCGGCTGCCGGAAAGAAAATTATTCTTTTCGGGGCAGGAAGAATGGCACTTAATTATATGCAGAACTGGGGAGACAAGTACCCACCGGCATTTCTTGTAGATAATAATTCTGAAATCCAGGGTCAGGAAAGATGGGGAATACCTGTGAAATCGCCTGATGAAATTCTTAATGTTCCGGAAAATGAGCGAAATGTATGGGTTTGCAATATGTATTATGATGCTATCGGTGCACAGCTTGACGGCATGGGCGTCGAATACAGATGCTATTGGGACCATTATTATATGTAGTATGTTGCGAGGTGAAAAATGCTTAAAGTAGGAGTACAGACAAAGGGAATTCTTCCTGATATGTCGGTAGATAAAGGTTTTCAGTTTATTAAAGATGCCGGATTTGAAAAAGTTGACCTGAGATACATTTTTGAAAAATTCAGATTTATACGCCGGTAATGTTAATAGATTTTTTGATGCTTCAGTAGAAGATTTGCTTGTATATTTCAATGATTACAGGATTGCAATGGAAAAGGTGGGGATTAGTCCGTCACAGATGCATGCACCTTATCCGGTAAATGTTCTTGGAAGAGGAAAACAGAATGAATATATGCAGGGGAATGTAATACCTAAAAACATAGTGATAGCGGAATTTTTAGGTGTTCCGTGGATGGTTGTTCATCCATTTAAAATGCAGTATGTGTATGGAAAAGATGTTGAACGTGCGAAAAATGTTGAGTATTTTAAGATGCTTATTCCACTGTTAAAGCAGTGCAATGTCGGAATCTGCTTTGAAAATCTTTATGAGGGTGTCGGACAGAGACTCGTTGAGGGTGTGTGTGCTGACCCTGATGATGCCATATGGTATCTTGATACATTAAATGAATATGCAGGTGAAGAATTATTTGGATTCTGCCTTGATACAGGGCATCTGCAGCTTGTAAAAAGAGATCCATATGAGTTTATCACAAAGCTTGGAAGCAGGCTGAAAGTGCTGCATCTGCACGAAAATGATGCCGTTGGTGATTTACATCAGATGCCATATACATTTGGCACGAATGAGTCAGAAGGCCAGGTGTGGGACAGAATTTATAAAGGTCTAAAACATATTAAATTTGATGGAACGCTCAGCTTTGAGACATTTCCTACAATGAACAGTTTTCCGAAGGGAATGTCTGCAAGTGTTTTAAAAACAATATGTTCTATTGGAGAATATATGGCTGAAAGAATAGAAAATGAAGGCTAGAGGTCTTGAAGCGGAAAGGCAGTAGAAACTTATGAGAATCGGAATAATCGGAACAGGAAGAATTGCGTCAAGGTTTGCAGATACGGCATTTGCCGGGATTGAAAGTGCATATGTAAGCTGTGTATATAATCCAAAGGCTGCAAGTGCAGAAAAATTTGCAATACAGCACAGAATAGAAAATTATACAGATAGTCTTGAGGAGCTTACTATGCTTACAGACGCTGTATATATTGCATCTTTGCATGAGACACATTATGAGTATGCAAAATATATGTTAAATAATAAAAAACATGTTCTTTGCGAGAAGCCTGCAGTGCTTAAAAAAGCACAGGCGGAAGAACTGTATAGCATTGCAAAAGAAAATAATGTTGTATTTATGGAAGCTGTAAAGACTGCTTACTGTCCGGGATTTCATGCCATGATGGCAGCTGCAAAGAGTGGAAAAATAGGAAGAATCATAGATGTTGAGGCGGCATTTTCCAGACTTACTCCTGTTAATACGAGAGAATATATGGCACAGGATTACAACGGAAGTTTCCTTGAGTTTGGTAGTTATGTATGTATGCCGGTGTTTGAACTTCTAGGATGCGATTACGATGACGTAAGATTCCATTCAATGCGGGCTGTAAACGGTGTTGATGCATATACAAAGGCAGTTTTTTCATTTGGCGGTAAATCTGCTGAAGTAAAGACAGGGCTTGGTGTAAAGACAGAAGGCCAGCTTCTCATATCGGGAACAAACGGATATATTCTTGCCAAGTCACCATGGTGGCTTACAAAAGAATTTGAGATAAGATACGAAGACCCGAATAAAAAAGAAGTGTACAAATATGCTTATGAGGGTTCAGGATTGCAATATGAGTTGAAAGCATTTATAAATAATATAAATAAAACAAACGAAACTGATGGTTCGGACAGCAAGTGCCATAAGGTATCAGCATGGACGGGTACAGAAGCCTGCATAAATCGTGAAATTTCAATAGCAACAGCAGATGTTATGGAAAAATTTATCGAGTGGAACAGACCAAAGGTCCAGGAAAAACAGAAAGAATTGTTTGGCAAGGATATAAAAAAGCCGAGAGTATGGGCACACAGGGGCTGTTGCACGCTTTATCCTGAAAATACGCTCGAAAGCTTCAAGGCGGCGGCCGAGCTTAAAGGAATTACAGGTGTTGAGCTGGATATACAGTTTAGTAAGGATAAGAAAATAGTTGTATTTCATGACGAAAATGCAAGTCGTGTTACAGGAATTGACAAAAATATAAAAGATTGCACACTTGAGGAACTCAAAAGTTTCAAGATGGCATCAAATGAAGGCAGATATGCACAGATTCCAACTTTGACGGAGGTTCTTGGACTTTTAAAACCATATTGTGAAAACAACGGACTGTTAATTAATATAGAATTAAAAACGAGCAAAGTACGTTATGAGGGAATAGAGGATGAAGCTTATAAGCTTGTAAAATCATATGGAATGGAAAAATATATTGTATGGTCTTCATTTCTGGCAGATTCGGTATCCTGCATCAAAAAGATAGATAAAGATGCAAAAACCGGCGTTTTAGCTGGCTCGTTGGAAGATTGCATAGCAATGGCAGAAAAGACAGGTGCAGAAGCACTCCATCCATATATAGGTGGACTTGTATTTGAAATGCCCGAACATATGAAAGACATGCCGGTGCGGGCATGGAATGGTGAAGAACCGTTCTTTAAGGATGGAAGACCGTTGAAAGAACCTGACCTTAATAAATACAGGTTTTATGGGGCTACAGATATATTTACAAATATGCCGGAGAGGTATCTTAATGAAAATTGAATTTTTTAAAGAAGAAATTCGTGAAGGTTTTACTGTCAGTGCAGAGATGAAAAAAGTCTGGGCGGTCGAAATGAAAGTCCTTTCGTTTGTTATAAGTGTTTGCAAAAAATATGACATACCCTATTTTGCGGATTACGGGACACTACTTGGGACAGTAAGACACAAAGGCTTTATACCATGGGATGATGACATTGACATATGCCTTAAACGTTCGGATTATATGCGTCTTATTGAAGCATTTAAGAAAGAAAATAATACAGATTATGTATATAATGGATTTTATTTTTCAGATACAAGCGGTCAGCCGTTTATGAGTGTGTCTGATTATACAGGAGTTCCAATACCGGCTTCGGTGCAGGAAAAGTTCTTTGGATGTCCGTATGTTGCAGGAATAGATATTTATCCGCTTGATTATGTGCCGAGAGATTCAGAACTTGCCGGACTTCAGCTTAATATGTATGTTGCATTGTACGATATTGCGATAAGATTTTATGAGATTTCCAGGCAGGAACTGGAAGATAATTTAGGGCAGATTGAGCAGATTTATAACGTGAAATTTGTTCGTGATAATACTTTAAGAGGTCAGATATGGCGGCTTGCAGACAGTATCGCAGCCATGTTTACCGAAGAAGAAAGCGATAAACTTACATTTCTTGCACGTAATGCACAGGGCGATGTCGGATTTGGATATAACAAAGAATGGTATGATTCATCGGTGGATATGAAGTTTGAGGATATGGATATAGCAGTTCCGTGTGGACATGACGATATTCTTACAATGCTTTACGGTGACTATAAAGTTCCTGTCTGTAACACAAGTTCGCATAACTATCCGTTCTATGCTAAGCAGAAAGAGTTTTTGCTGGAAAATGGGTATGAGGTGTGAAAATAAAAACGAGTAACTCGTAATTAACCCTTGAATATAATTATATAAATGGATATAATAGAAATATAAAAACGAAAAAGTTGTAATTATATATTGGAGGGCTGTATGAAAATATTAAAAATAGTTGTAAATGGTCTGCCTCATGTTAAGGATGAACTTAATATTGATTTTGTGGCACAGCAAAGAGTTGATACTTATGATAAAGAACATTTGTTTAATGTATTTTCTAATATATATGTAAACAGAGCTATATCATTTATAGGAATTAATGCTTCAGGTAAAACTACAATACTGAAAACAATTTCATTTGTGATGAAATTGCTTAATAATCAGCCAATTAATAATATAGAATCAAAAATTATTATGGATGATTTGAGTAAAGATGAAGATGTTATTATCACATCATTTTTTTATGATGGTAAAAATGTAAATAAACTGGTTACAGTAATAACAAAAAAGATAAACGAGACGGATGGAAGTGAAAAATTAATTATTAAAGATGAAAAACTTTGGTCTAAGAATGCTGATAAAGTAAAAACAAAAAAAACTCTGTTTGTATTTAATGAAAATGATTTGGAAGAAATAAGAAATAAAAATGAACAGTATTTGATGGACGATGTCAGTATTATAGTTGCCCGGAATAAAAAGAATAATAGTGGGATTTTTGTATGTGATATGTTAGAGTGGACGGATCACAATATATTAAATGTTCTTGGAAGGTTTCCAAAAGAGTTATTGACATTTTTAGATCCGAGCATAGAATACCTTGAATGTAGTCTTAATGATAAAAAGGTGGATATACGCTTAAAATTTTATGGAAAAGAAGAAATTATAATAAATAATACAAGAATTTTGGAGAATTATTTATCTTCTGGAACTATAAAAGGTCTTGGCGTGTTTATGAGTGCGGCGTTTTCCTTTTCTGAGGGCGGTTATATGATAATTGATGAAATAGAGAATCATTTTAATCGCGAGATTGTTGCAACATTAATACGGTTTTTTATGGATGAAAAGGTTAATAAAAAAGGTGCAACAATTTTATTTTCAACGCATTATTCAGAATTGCTGGATGAATTTGAACGTAACGATAGCATCTATATTGTCAGAAATAAGGGCGGAATAGGTGTAGAGAATTTATCTTCAATATTAAAAAGAAATGACATCAAAAAAAGTGAGGTATATGACAGTGGGTATCTGGGAGGAACTGTGCCTGAATATGAAGCATATATGGCATTGAAAAAAGTGTTTGCCAGTGTTAGATGAGGGAGAAGATAATATATGGGAAAATATGTGGCTTGTATATGTGAGGGTGGTGCAGAAAGAGCAATATTAGATTTGCTCTTAGATAATCATAAATTGAAGTTTGAACGAAAACAATTGATAGAAGAGGAAGTTTTAAGGTGCAGAGGTGGAGGGGAGTTTGAAAAAAGGTATTTAAGAAAAGAATTTGAAGGTAAAATAACGGTTTATCGTATTTTGGATTCTCGTAGAGAAAAATTTAATTTAAGTAAAGCATATGAGGATAAGGTTGATGTGAAAAATGTTATAACAGCTCCGGAAATTGAGAAATTGATAATATGCAATGAGGGAAAAATTAAAGAATATGAGCGAGAATTAAGAAAAAATCACAAATTAAAACCGAGTACATATTGTAAGACTTTTTTAAAGTATGCGGATGTTAAGAGTTATGATTTTGTTACAGAATACTTTTCTGATATAAATGTACTATTAAATGCTGTATATGAATATCGCCGTATTTCAAAGGTAAAAGAAAATGAAGTGACACTATGGGGATTGTTAAAGGAAGATGTGAAAAAGAAATATGAGGGAAAAAGATGATTATCCAGGAAGGCATTGAAAAAATAATAGATTATGATTCTTTGACAGTTGAAGAGAAAGAAGATATATCGCTGTTCTTTGAACATTACGGAAGTGAAAAAATTATAGAAGTAGATAAAGATACATATTATACATATAAATCATATACTACTGAAAATAAGCCTGTTGATATACATGTAACCTACAATCAGGATATGTTTCTGGCATCAATAAATATAATCGTAAAATATGGTTATGCAGTGGCTGATGATTTAAACGGCAATCATGTATGTGTATTAAGCTATATGGGAAGTACATATAATCACAGATATGTATATTCAGGTGGGGCAGATTTAAGTTTTATTAATCAGTATGATTGCATATTTTTGTATGATTGCAATGAGTTTTCGGTTGAATTATGTCAGTCTGCATTGAAGCTGTGGAGCGGTAAGCGGCTTGTACTGGTTGGTGAAAACTGGGAGGGATTAATACCGATGCTTCCGGAATTACAGGCAGAGTGCTGGTATGAACCGATACTTACAGATGAAAGATTCAAAGAGCTGTCATATGGAATGAAGAGCCTTAGAGTTATATTCGGAATGCCGCATGCAGAACCTATGGACAGATATAATGAAGGAATTATGTATTATGATGAGATAATGTCTTTTATATTTATGTTTGCAGATTACAGACAACTTGGTGAATTGAATCCTGATAAGAATTTTCTGGTGATTGACGGATATTATGACAATCTTGGTCTTTTTGTTATACAGTCTAAAGTTGAAACAGTTGCACGTTACGCAAAAAGCAAAGGATTCATACCGGTAATAAATCTCAAGATGGCTGGAACCAGCTTTTATCAGAATAACAGTGATGATGATATCTGGAGCAAATTTTACGAGCAGCCGGAAGGCTATACATTGGATGAAGTATACAAAAGTAAAAATGTGTATTTTGTAACACCGTTTTATAACGGAAGTGTCCAAAGCACTCTTATGGAGCGTATGGCAGGAAATACACAGCTTTCATGGGTAAACGGCGTATATAATACAAGAGTAAAGAAATATATTCAGGAGAGACTGGAAAAATATCTTCCTGCTCCATCAAAAACACTTGGCGTACTGGCACGCGGAACAGATTATATTAATACACATCTTCATAATCATCCTATTCATGCGTCAAAAGAAATGCTCTGTGAAAAAATAGATGAGATATTTAATAATGATAAAACATTAGAATATATATATATTGCAACAGAAGATGCCGGGTACTGTGAATATTTTAAAGGAATATATAGGGATAAAGTCTCATTTACAGACCAGGAGCGTTTTCAGACAAAAGAAAATGAACTCCTTGCAGATTATCATAGAAATGAAAAAATCAAAAGGGATGGCTTTTTTCTTGGAGCAGAGTACATAGCGTCAATATATCTTCTGGCACATTGCAAATCTTTATTAGCATCAGGCGGCTGCGGAGGGCTTGATGAGGCACGGAAAGAAAATGGCGGAAAATATAAGGATGTTTATGTGTTTAATCTTGGTGTGAATGAGTAGAATATATTGCATCAATGACTTATTACTGGTGAAAGTGTTTTTGTAAATACAGATAAGTTCCAGAATGATATGACAACACTTGAGAGTGCTGATGATGTGCTTACGCTTCTTGTGCATCTGGGATATCTTACGTATGATTTTTATAAGCATATTGTTTGGATTCCAAATCAGGAGGTGCAGAAGGAGTATGTTAAATATTTAGATGCGAGCAAATAAAAAACAAAGGTTAAGAAAATAGAAAATAAGCCGATATATTAGATATAATTAGGAATTATAGTGTAATAAATATTTAGTTGTAATTTATTACCGGTGTGCGAATGGAGTCGCTTGAATAATATATCAAAGAATCGTAGCAATATAGCGATTGGTGTATAAGCCCTGCATTTGTATGCAGGGCTTTAATTTTTTGAATGAGGTTATTACAGATGGAATGCAGACTTACTGATGATTGGGAAAATATAGAAAATATAATTATATATGGATTTGGCAAGGTTGCACATGATAACCTTGATTTTTTTAAAAATAATTTTAACATTGTCTATATTGTTGATGGTGATAAGAGTAAGTGTAATATTGAATACAAGGGTATAGCTGTAAAATATGTTGATGATGTTAAAGATGAGTTGAAAAACTACAAAATCATAATTATGACAGCTAACAGAAATGTTGAATTAGTTGGTAAAGATTTAGAAAAACTGGGATTTATTTCTGAAACCATTCTGTTCAATGGAACAGTTTCTCACAGAATGGTTTTGGAAATATAAGAAGAAAGCTTGTCTGATGGAAGTTCACAGTACAATAACATCAAGATGTACATTGAAATGCAGACATTGCAATATGTTCATGCCATACTATAAAGAACAGATTGACTATACGGCAATTGATATATTAGCTGATCTGGAGCTGCTTTTTAGGCATGTTGATTATATTGTATCATACAGGCTTTTGGGCGGGGCCACTTTTTCATTAACAATTCCGTTATCAGGAATA
>ERZ859776.1216-NODE-1216-length-9862-cov-2.026206_pt1 | contig 9862 bp, 9 predicted proteins | sample MGYA00509987_ERZ859776 | MGnify/ENA primary metagenome ERZ859776 (study PRJEB30046, sample SAMN00715146) | human gut metagenome | study: EMG produced TPA metagenomics assembly of the A metagenome-wide association study of gut microbiota in type 2... | reverse complement strand
GGTTTGTTTCCCCCCCCCCATCCGCCCGAAAGCCATAAGATCGTCAAACGAAACGATTTCCGCTCTGATAAATCCTTTTTCAAAGTCGGTGTGAATCTTTCCTGCCGCCTGAGGCGCTTTAGTGCCGTTTGTTATAGTCCATGCACGGACCTCCTGAACGCCTGCGGTAAGATAAGATATAAGACCGAGCAGACTGTAGCCCTGCTTTATTATACGGTTAAGACCGGATTCCTTAAGACCGAGTTCGGACAGGAACATTTCTTTATCCTCAGCCGACATATCCGCAATCTCAGCCTCGATCTGTGCGCAGATAGGAAGTACAACGCTGTTTTCAGCCTTAGCTATTTCACAAACCGCTCTGTACTGTTCGTTCTTTTCGATATCGCCCGTGAAATCGGATTCTGAAAGATTTGCGGCATAGATTACAGGTTTGTTCGACAGCAGGGGAGAAGCTTTTACCATTTCAAGTTCGGATTCGGTATAAGGATACGATCTTGCGGATTTGCCTTCTTCAAGGTGAGCCAGCAGCTTTTCGAGGAATTCAACCTCGGAAGCAAGGCTCTTGTCGCCCTTCATCTGCTTCTTTTCTCTGTCAATTCTGCGCTGGATTATTTCTATATCCGAGAAGATAAGCTCAAGGTTAATTGTTTCTATATCTCTTGCCGCACCTATCTTGCCATCAACGTGAATTATATTGTCGTCCTCAAAGCAACGTACAACGTGAACGATAGCATCGACCTCACGGATGTTGGAAAGGAACTTGTTGCCGAGTCCCTCACCCTTTGACGCACCCTTTACAAGACCTGCAATATCGACGAATTCAAGTGTTGCGGGTGTGAATTTTTCGGGGTTGTACATCTTAGCGAGTGCGTCAAGACGTTCATCGGGAACAGATACAATGCCGACGTTCGGTTCTATTGTGCAGAAAGGATAGTTTGCAGATTCTGCTCCTGCGTTTGTAAGTGCATTGAATAAGGTACTTTTGCCTACGTTCGGCAGACCGACCATTCCAAGTTTCATTTATGTGCCAACCTTTCTTTAAGCGGTAACCGCTGTCATAATCCAATACAGTATAACACTAAATCCGATTTTTTTCAAGTGGTAAACGATAATTTGTTGACTTGAAGGTCAAAGTCCTGTATAATATAAGCAGTTTCAAGGAGGTGGTCTTTTGCCCGATATATATAAGCACGGCTACGATAATTTCAAAAAAATTACGGTTTTGTTTATTCTTCAGATAATACTCGGCGTGCTGCCGGTTGTACTTCTGGTAATCTATATAGGCTTTTCACTGTATTCAAATGTTGTACTGGGCTATACGTTCATAGCGATAATGGCTATTGCGGCGGCACTGAATTTCACTATAACAAAACGCTATAACGTACTGCTTTCCGGTTTTAGGGGCGAAAAATCGCTTATGAAAACAGTAAAGAAGCTCGGAAACGAGTATACCGTATTTGCAAATGTACCTGTACGGTACAAGAAAAACAGAAGCGAGATAGATCTGTTGGTGCTCTGCGAAAGATACATTATTATAATAGAAGTAAAAAATCACTCCGGCTACATATACGGCAACCATAAAGACGAAAAATGGACACAGAGAAAGATTTACCGCGGTGGTAAAACTACTGAAACAGATATGACAAATCCGATCCGACAGATGCGCCGTCAGCGCGATATCATAAAGTCGATACTCCGTGCAAACGATCTTGACCAGTGGGTGGATGCGGTACTTTATTTTTCTGCTCCGACCGTCCATCTCTATCTCGACCTGAACGACAGCGACAATGTGTGTTCCAGTGAAAAAGAACTGCTTGAATTTTTGTGTACCTACCGTTCGCCCAAGCCTATTGATCCGGGCAAGCTTGAAAAGATCAAACTGCTTTTCAAAGAGATGTGCTCAAATAAATAATACTGTATTCCCGATGCTACCACATCGGGAATTTTTATATTGTATATTTCAAGTAAACGTTTACTGTACTCGTTTTTATTTACAGTAAAATTATTGCAGTAAAATGTCAGTAAACCGTGAAATTACAAATGTTTGTTGTGCAATATATACAAAACGAAGCCGATATCTTATAAATTTTTCACAATTTTTGCGTTTCTACACAAAAAACAGCTTGCGAACGATTGACAAATTGGTAAATTTGCGATATAATAAAGCCATCGTAAGACACATGATTAAGTGCTTACGAGGTTTTAGTTTTTTAGTTGTCTCCTTTCTTTTGTTCTACACATTATACATTATTTGATTTGAGAGCGTGAATTTGTCACGCTCAATTTTTTTGTCTTTTTTATTCACATTGCGGATATATTTCTGTGCCATTCTGAAGCAGAACAGCAAAAGTATTGTATGTCTGATAAGAAAAAAAGCTGTATTTAACGCTTATTTGCTCTGCTTTACTGAAAGAAAGCAGATTTTCATTATAAAATACATTGAATCCCGACTAACGTCCAATCCCGCCGTTTCGCTAACCGTAGCAAAGAAGTATAGTTATTGAAGGCGGAATTTGAAACGCCGCATCGGCGTAGGCGGAATTTGAAGCGCCGCATGAATATTTTGTGAAAAGTGTGGAATTTGTATTCAAAATATGGTATACTATAATTCAGTGTTTGAAACCTAGAAAGGAATGAACAGATGAACAATATAATAAACCGCAGGAAAATAGCCGACGGTGTATACTTCAGTAGTATTACCGATAAACGCTATAAGAAGAATCTTATATCGGTGGCTTTCTCTACTCAGCTCAGCGAGGATACAGCTACAGAAAACGTTATCGTCCCCGTTTTGCTGACAAAGTGCAATTCAAAGCTTCCGACATATAAAGCGTTCAACAATAAAATGTCAAGGCTGTATGCGTCAGGCATAGGCGGAACGGCAGGCAGACAGTACGATCTGCAGACAATTTCGTTCGGCGCTTATTATCTTGACGACATTTACGCTCTTTCTGGAGAAAAAATGACCGGGATAATGACGGATATCCTTATAGATTGCCTTACATCGCCTGTAACGGAAAACGGTGTATTTTCTGAAAAATTCGTTGAGCTTGAAAAGAAAACCGTCATAGATAATATCGAAACGGCAATCAACGATAAGCGTTCCTACGCAATAGAACGTGCGATGAAAACCATCTGTAAGGGCGAGCCTGCAAGCGTATGCTCATACGGCACGGTAGAAAAGGCAAAGCTGATAACTCCCGACAGCGCATATAAAGCATATCGCCGTATGCTTGAAACAATGCCGTGCGAAATTATCTGCACCGGCTGCAGCGACTTTGATGGAGTAGCGGAAAAGTTCGCCGCCGCATTTGAAAAAGCCGGCAGACACGATATTGAGAATACAACGATAGCTTTAAGCCCCGTAAAAACTCAGACGGAGGAGGTTACCGAAAGACTGACGGTAAATCAGAGCAAGCTCGTTCTCGGCTTCAAGTCACATTCAGATGACGATGCCGCACTTGTACTTTTACAGAAAATCTTCGGCGGTACAACGTCATCAAAGCTGTTCCGCAACGTCAGAGAAAAAATGTCGCTGTGCTACTATTGCTCGGCTGCAAGAAACGACCTCAAAGGCATTATGCTTGTAAACAGCGGTGTCGAAAACGAAAATATCGAAAAGACTAAGGAAGCCGTTATCGACCAGCTTGAAGAAATCAAGAACGGCAATTTCACAAACGAGGATATAAACTTTGCGGAAATGGCTATAAAGAACGATTTCAAGAGCGTAGCCGACAGTGCAGGAAATGTCAGCAACTGGTACTTTGACTGCATCAGAAAGAACGATATAGTAACTCCCGAAGAAAAGCTCGGACGTTACCTCGGCGTATCAAAGGAACGCATAATCGCCGCCGCAAAATCTATGGTACTTGACAGCGTCTATGTACTTACAGGCAACGAAAATTGAGAAAAGGAGCTGTCATAATGGAGAAAATCACTAACGCACGAATCAAGGAAGAATATCTCAGAATAAAGCATAAGAGCGGCGCTACAATTCTTTTGTATCCCATGAAGGGCTATTCGACCGCTTATGCACTGTTTGCTACCAAGTACGGCTCGGTGGATACAACATTCAAGACAAACGAGGACCCCGATTTTGTAACAGTTCCCGAAGGCATTGCGCATTACCTTGAACACAAGCTGTTTGAGAATGACGAGTGCGACGCATTTGATCTGTACGCAAAGACAGGCGCAAACGCAAACGCATATACCAGTTTCGATAAGACAGCATATCTGTTCAGCTGTTCACAGAAATTCGAGGAGAATCTGCGTATATTGCTCGGCTTTGTGCAGGAACCTTATTTTACAGACGCTACCGTTGCTAAGGAGCAGGGAATCATCGGGCAGGAAATCAGAATGTACGAGGACGATACCGGCTGGAGAGTATTTTTCAACTGCTTGCAGGCAATGTACGAAAAGAACCCCGTAAGAATTGATATTGCCGGCACTATCGAAAGCATAGCAAAGATAGATAAGGATCTGCTTTACCGTTGCTACAACACGTTCTATAACCTCAATAATATGGTCATCGCCGTTGCAGGTAATTTTGATGTTGACAAAACGCTTGAGATATGCGATGAGCTGCTGAAGCCATCAGAGGATCACGGACTTCAGGTTATCGTTCCCGATGAACCGCTTACGGTTCACGAAAAGAGAAACGTACAGAAGCTGTCCTGCGCTATCCCGCTGTTCAATATCGGCTGGAAATTCCCTGCATATTCGGGAAAGGAACAGCTTGAAAAATATATCGTCTATAATATCCTTATGGAGCTTTGCCTCGGCAAGACCTCAGACTTCTATAACAGAATGTACGAAGACGGATTGCTAAACGATGCGTTCAATGTCGGCGTATTCTGCGGCAGAGGATTTTTCAGCGTAATCGCAGACGGCGAATCTACAGATCCCGACAAGGTGCTTTCCGAGATAGAAAAGGAGCTTTTCCGTCTGAGAAAAGAAGGTCTTGACGAAGACGAGTTCATCACTATCCGTAACAAGACTTACGGCGAGCTTGTGGCAGGCTTCAATAATGTCGAATCTGTCGCAAATGCGATGATTTCCCAGGAAATAAATGACGTGGGAATTTATGACGGTATAGAAATTACGGCAAATACCACATTTGCCGATATAAAATCGGCTCTTGACGATTTCGACATTGAGAATAATTCAATTTCGATAATCGAGCCTGCCGATGAAAATTAAGTGAGGATTTTTAACATGAGCGGTTTATTAAACATTCTGACCGAATCGGTGAACGAAGTGCCGAGAATTGAATTTCCCAACCTGTTTGATAAGTCTATTATTGTAAACAGGGTAGCGTTCAATCTGTTCGGTGTTGACATCTACTGGTACGGAGTTATTATTGCGGTAGGCGTGATTCTTGCGTTTATTTACGCTATGCACAAGTGCAAGCAGTTCGGGCTTATCCCCGACCACGTTTTCGACGTAGCCTTTGTAGCCATAATTTTCGGCTTTATCGGCGCAAGAGCCTACTACTGTATTTTCATTGATACCGATATAAATTTCTTTGATCTGCGTCACGGAGGACTTGCGATATACGGCGGTATTATTGCAGCGGCGATTGCGGCGGCGATTACCTGCGTTATCCATAAGGTAAACCTTCCCGCAATGTTCGATGTGGGCGGTCTCGGACTTCTTATAGGTCAGTGCATAGGCAGATGGGGCAACTTTGTAAATCAGGAGGCTTACGGCGCTCCTACGGCAGGCTCGCTCCCGTGGGGTATGACAGGCACAACTATTATAAACGATCCCGTGGTTGTTGCAAAACAGGCAGAGCTTGATGCCGCAGGAAACGGACTGTTTGCGCTCGTTCACCCGTGTTTCCTTTACGAGAGCCTGTGGTGCCTTATCGGCTTTATCGCACTTCATTTCTACTCAAAGAAGCTGAAAACCTTTGACGGTGAGATTTTCCTGCTGTATATAACATGGTACGGCTTAGGTCGCTTCTGGATAGAGGCACTGCGTACAGACAGCCTGTTCATCGGACCTTTCAAGGTATCCCAGATAGTAGCCGGCGGTTGTGTTATAGTCGGACTTGCATTGTTCATACTCGGCAAGATTTTCAAGACGAAGAAACGCGGCTATGTAATGTATAAGGACAGCGAAGCGTGCAAGGAAAAGAACGAGGCGTATTATGCCCGTCAGAAGATGCTTGAAGAAAAGGCTAAGGCTAAGAAGGCTATGAAGCAGGCAGGCGAAGAAGCACCGAGCATAATAGTCGATGACGAAGCTCCTGATAACGAGAAAACGTCGGCTGAGACCGAAAAGAAAGAAGAAAAGACGGAGAAATCCGAAAGCAACGAAGAAAATACCCCTGATAAAACGGAGGAAGAATAATGAATCTTATTGACGGAAAAGCAGTATCTGCAAGCGTTAAAGAGCAGATCCGTGCCGAGATAGAGCGTGACAAGCTCGATATAGGTCTTGCCGTAATAATAGTAGGCAACAATCAGGCAAGCCGTGTTTATGTGAACAACAAGAAAAAAGCCTGCGAGGTATGCGGAATAAAGTCATACGAGTACGCACTGCCCGAAGATACAACGCAGGACGAGCTTATGGAGCTTATCGACACACTGAACAAGGACGATAAGGTAAACGGTATACTCTGCCAGTTACCCCTTCCGAAGCATCTTGACGAAGAAAAGGTCATCGAGGCTATTTCACCGCTCAAGGACGTTGACGCATTCAACGCCGTTAACGTCGGAAAGATAATGATAGGAAATTACTCGTTCCTTCCCTGTACACCCGCAGGCGTTATGGAACTTATTCACAGCACGGGCGTATCGGTCGAGGGCAAGGAGTGCGTTGTTATCGGCAGATCGAATATAGTAGGTAAGCCTATGGCTATGCTTTTACTCCACGAGAACGCAACCGTAACCGTATGCCATTCAAGAACAAAGAATCTCGCAGAGGTTTGCCGCAGAGCAGATATATTAGTCAGCGCAGTAGGCAGAGCGGACTTTGTTACAGCCGATATGGTAAAGGACGGCGCAGTGGTTATTGATGTCGGTATGAACAGAAACGCAGACAATAAGCTCTGCGGCGATGTGAAGTTCGATGAAGTTGCACCGAAATGCTCATACATAACACCTGTTCCCGGCGGAGTAGGCCCTATGACGATAGCAATGCTGATGAAGAATACGCTTATGGCTAAGCGTATACAGTCAAAAGTATGAATAAGCAGATAAAAAATCCGTTTAAGAAAGCAGGGCAGGGCGGAAACAAGCGGTTTCTTATAAATGCCGCAATTCTTGCCGCAGGCTGTCTGCTTGTTATATTCAGAATGCAGACGTGGGGCATTGCACAGGTGATAGTTCTTGTACTGTTTGCGGCACTCGCCGCATTTCAGGTGGTGCTTTATTTCAAGTTGAAGTGAAATTGCGCTGTCAGCCCCAAAAAACACAAAAATTTAATAAACTCCTATTGACAAACTTATCATAATGTGTTATGATTATAGTACCTCATTAGGGGTTTATTTTTTTGTGCAATTTTTTAATTCACAGTAAACCCTGCCGAAGAAAAAGTCTGAGGCAAAGAGGGAGGCTAAAGCCCAGAAGGGCAAAAAAATAGGAGGTGCCGAAAGTGAGAGTTAAAATTACCCTTGCGTGTACTGAGTGCAAACAGCGCAACTACAACACCAAGAAGAACAAGAAGAACGATCCTGACAGAATTGAAATGAACAAGTACTGCAGGTTCTGCAAGAAGCATACTCCACACAAGGAAACTAAGTAAGGAGGTTTATGATGGCTAAAGATGCAAGCTTGACTAAAGAAGCAGCGAAAGCGAAAAAGGCTAACGAAAAGAACAGCAAGAAGGCCGCTCTTTCCAAAAAGCCCAAGAAATCCATCGTAAAGTACTTCAAGGATTTAAAATCCGAGTTCAAAAAGGTTGTGTGGCCAAGCAAGAAGACAGTATTCAACAACACGGTTGTTGTACTGGTTACCCTGGTAGTATCGGGTATCTGTGTTTGGGGCCTTGATACTCTGTTCGCTACTCTGTTAAGATTAGCGCTCAACATGAGTTCAGCAGGCTAAGTATTTTCAAGTAGGAGGGACTAAAGAATGTCTGAGGCAAAATGGTATATTCTCCATACCTATTCCGGTTACGAAAACAAGGTTGCCGGCAACATTATGAAGGTCGTTGAAAACAACAACCTGCACCATTTAATCGAAGAAGTTATGGTTCCTACCGAAACAGTGGTTGAGGAACACGACGGCAAGACGAAGACTTATGAAAGCAAGCTCTTCCCGAGTTACGTTTACGTTAAGATGATACTGACCGATGAGTCGTGGTACATCTGCCGTAACACGAGAGGCTGCACAGGTTTCGTAGGCCCCGGATCAAAGCCTATACCGCTGACAGACGAAGAGGTAAGGAACCTCGGCGTTACGACAAAGGTCGCAGAGATTTCATTTGCAGTAGGCGATACGATAAAGATTGTATCCGGTTCTCTTGAAGGTTTCGAAGGAACGGTTGATTCGATTGACGAGGAGAACGGTACTGCACAGGTTACGGTTTCCATGTTCGGAAGACCTACACCGGCAACGGTAGAAATATCCGCTGTCCAGAAAGTAGAAATTTAAGTTCTAATTGTTATTTTGGAGGTTGAGTAAAATGGCTCAGAAGGTTACAGGATTTATAAAATTACAAATTCCTGCCGGTAAAGCAACGCCGGCTCCCCCGGTTGGTCCTGCATTAGGTCAGCACGGTGTAAACATTATGGCGTTTACAAAGGAATTCAACGAGCGTACAAAGAATGACGCAGGTCTTATTATCCCTGTTGTTATCACAGTTTACGCCGACAGAAGCTTTTCATTTATTACAAAGACTCCGCTTAAAGCCCCCGCCTGCTGCCGTTCTTATCAAGAAGGCTTGCGGAATTGAAACAGCATCAGGTGTTCCCAACAAGAACAAGGTTGCCAAGATCACTAAGGCTCAGGTTCAGCAGATTGCTGAAACCAAGATGCGTGACTTAAACGCAGGTTCTATCGAAGCTGCTATGTCTATGATCGCCGGCACAGCTCGTTCAATGGGTATTGAAGTAGTTGACTAATTAAGACGGTGGGAGGATAATTTCCGTTATACCACAAGGAGGATAATGAATGAAACAAGGTAAGAAATACGTTGACAGCGTAAAGCTGATCGACAGCACTAAAGCATACGATTCAAGCGAAGCTCTCGACTTAGTTTGCCAGACTGCAAAGGCTAAGTTCGATGAAACAGTTGAGCTTCACGTTAGACTCGGTGTTGACTCACGTCACGCTGATCAGCAGGTAAGAGGCGCAGTTGTACTGCCCAACGGTACAGGTAAGACTGTTCGTACACTGGTTTTCGCTAAGGGCGAAAAGATCCAGGCTGCTATCGACGCAGGTTCTGATTTCGTTGCTGACGATGATACAGTTAAGAAGATTAACGACGGTTGGATGGACTTCGACGTTGTAATCGCAACTCCCGATATGATGGGTGTTGTAGGACGTTTAGGTAAGGTTCTCGGTCCCCGTGGCCTTATGCCTAACCCCAAGGCAGGTACAGTTACTCCTGATGTTGCTAAGGCAATTTCAGAAGCTAAGGCAGGTAAGATTGAATACCGTCTTGACAAGTCCAACATAATCCACTGCCCCATAGGCAAGGCATCATTCGGTAAGGAGAAGCTCGAGCAGAACTTCAACACACTGATGGACGCTATAGTTAAGGCTAAGCCCGCCGCTGCAAAGCCCAAACGTAGGGTGTGCCAACGTATTTCTTTGCTTCCTCGTAGATGGCCGCAAACTCGCTGTCAGTCAGTGCTTCCGCAGGAACGGTATAGTCGATGCCCGGTGTGCCGGAGCCATCTGAGCCACCTGAC
>ERZ859776.1211-NODE-1211-length-9896-cov-3.452393_pt1 | contig 9896 bp, 10 predicted proteins | sample MGYA00509987_ERZ859776 | MGnify/ENA primary metagenome ERZ859776 (study PRJEB30046, sample SAMN00715146) | human gut metagenome | study: EMG produced TPA metagenomics assembly of the A metagenome-wide association study of gut microbiota in type 2... | reverse complement strand
GTAAACACCCGCCAAGATGGCGGTCATCTGGGACGGCGTGGTGCGGATGGCCAACCTCTGCATCGCCGGCGGTATGGCCATCAACGGCGTGTCCGCTCTGCACTCGGATATCCTGCGCCACGATGTGTTCCGGGACGCCTGCCGAATGGAGCCGGAGAAGTTCAAGAACGTCACCAACGGCGTGGATCATCGCCGCTGGCTCAGCCAGATCAACCCCGGTCTGGACGGGTTGATCCGGGAGCTCATCGGGGACGGTTATCTGACCCATGCGGGCCATTTGCAGGAACTGGACCCCTATGCTGAGGATGGGGCGGTGCTGGCCCGGCTGGAGGAGATCAAGCGCTGCAACAAGGAGACCTTTGCCCGGTGGGCCCACCGACAGCAAGGGGTGCAGCTGAACACGGGCGCCATCTTCAACGTGCAGGTGAAGCGGCTCCACGAGTATAAGCGGCAGCTGCTGAACGTACTGCACATCATCGCCCTGTACCAGCAGCTGCAGGACGACCCGGACATGGACTTCCCACCACAGACCTTCCTCTTTGGCGCCAAGGCCGCTCCCGGCTATGCCGTAGCCAAGCGCATCATCCGTCTCATCAACTCTCTGGCGGATCAGGTGAACAACGACCCCATCTGCAAGGGGAAGCTGCAGGTGGTATTTCTGGAGAATTATCGGGTCTCCATGGCGGAGATGCTGATGCCCGCCAGCGAGGTGAGTCAGCAGATCTCCACCGCCGGCAAGGAGGCCAGCGGCACCGGCAACATGAAGTTCATGATGAACGGCGCACTGACCATCGGCACGCTGGACGGCGCCAACGTGGAGATGCATGAGGTGCTGGGGGACGAGAATATGTTCCTCTTTGGCCTGACGGCGGAGGAGGCCTCCCACATGAGCCGGGGCTATGACCCGTATCTGCTGTATACACGTGACCCAGTGCTGCGCCGGGCGCTGGATCAGCTGAAGGCCGGGTTCCGGGATGGCGTCAGCTACGAGGATCTGTACCAGAGGCTGCTGTTCGGTGTGGACTGCCCGGCGGATCAGTATCTGCTGCTGGCGGACTTCGCCTCCTACTGCGCCGCATCCCAGCGGGTGACGGACACCTACCGGGATCGGGAGAAATGGAACCGCATGAGCCTGCACAACATCGCCCGCAGCGGTATCTTCTCCGCCGACCGGTCGGTGGCGGACTATGCCGATACCATCTGGCACGTGCCGTATAAGAAGTAAGCACCGGAACTGAAAAAAGCACTCCCGGAGGACGCATTTGTATCCTCCGGGAGTGCTTTTTTACTCTATGAGGGCTTCTGCGGGAGAAGGCTTTGCAGGGGAGTTACTTCCGCAGGGCGGAGTCCACCACCACGGCACGGGCCTTGGCCAGCTTCAGATCGTGCTGGAGCCGGGCGGGAGGTACCTGCTCCCGCAGCTGGGGAACGGTCATGCCGTAGAGGGCGGCCATCTCCTGATACTTCTCCTCCAGCTCCTCCTCGGTGATAGTGATGCCCTCCTGACGGGCGATCTCCGTCATGGCCAGCTCATACCGGGCGGCAGCCACGGCGTTTTCACGGGCGTGGTCCCGTAGGTCGTCCATGGTCAGCTGCGCCGCTTGCAGGTAGTCAGACAGAGAGGCACCCTGACTCTCCAGATGCTGCTGAAGCTCCTGAAGGATGCCGGTGAGCTGACTCTCCACCATGGAGTCGGGCAGCTGTACCTCCATGCCCGCCACCACCTGCTGCATCAGGGCCTCGGCAAAGGCGTTGGAGGCAGCCTGCTGCTTTTGCAGGATAGCCTGCTCCATGATGCTGCGGCGCAGGTGGGACACATCCTCGAAGCCCTGCTCCTGTGCAAAGGCATCCGTCAGCTGGGGCAGGCTCCGCCGGACGATGCGGTGGGCCTTGACGTGGAAGGTGGCATCCTTGCCCGCCAGCTCCGGCACATACTGGGTGGGGAAGGTGACGTGGACATCCCGCTCCTCCTCCGGGCGAATGCCCGCTACCTGCTCCTCGAAGCCGGGGATGAACATCCCGCTGCCCAGCAGCAGGGGATAGCCTTCGCCCTTGCCGCCTTCGAAGGGTACGCCGTCCACGAAGCCCTCGAAGTCCAGAGTGACCTCGTCGCCCATGGCGGCCCGGTTCTGCTCCTGTTCCACCAGATGCTCCGTCAGGAAACGCTGGACGGCCTCGTTGGTGTCGTCATCGGATAGCTCGACATTCTCCCACGGGGCGGACAGGCCCTTGTACTGACCCAGCTTCACCTCCGGGTACAGGTCGATGAGGGCGGTGAAGGTGTAGCCGTCTGGGCCGATGGTCTCCACGTTCAGGGCGGGAGGGGCGGCGATCTGGATGTCCTCGGCGGCAATGGCCTCCACCATCGCGGCGGGGAAGGTCTCGTTCACCGCCTCCTGATAGAACAAATCGTGGCTGTATGCCTTTTCCAGCGCCTCACGGGGAGCCTTGCCCACGGCGTAGCCCTCCACCGGGTACAGGGCCTTGACCTCCTGATAGGCGTCGTTCAGGGCCTTCTCCCACGCATCACGCTCCACGGTGATGGTCAGGCGCAGCTGGCGGTTGGCCAGCTCCTCTTTCTTTTGCAGGATCATGGGGATTCCTCCATATCTTTTCATTTATAACATATCTATTATACTCGAAATCTGCCGCCGCCGCAACCGGGAAATGGATTTGTAAAATAATTGTGACTTATATCACAGGAGCACTTCCTTTTTGGGCGGGGCTATGCTATAATGCCCCTCACGGAAAATTGTTGAAATCAGGAGGATTCTCATGCAGACCATCAAGACCTTCATTAAGGACCACCCCCATATGTGGTGGGGCCTGTATCTGCCGGTGTATCTGGGGGGCTTTTTCCTTATTGAGCACTTCATCACCGACAACTACTGGGCCACCCAGACCTTTATCGACGACTACATCCCCTTTTGCGAGTACTTCGTCATTCCCTACGATTCGTGGGGCTTTCTGCTGGTGGCGCTGGGCCTTTACCTGATCGTCAAGGATGCCGAGGGCTTCCGGCGGTATATGTGGAGCATCATGCTGACCTTCGGGTTTGCCACCATCTTCTGTGCGCTGGTACCCAACGGACAGGACCTGCGCCCGGCGGTGATGGAGCACCACAACTTCTGCACGTGGCTCCTCCAGAACACCTACAATCTGGACACCAACACCAATGTGCTGCCCAGCGTCCATGTGCTGGGGGTGCTGGACGCCCTCTATGCCGTTCACCGGACGCCGGGACTGCGGCGCACCGGATGGCGCACTTTCGCAGACATATGGGGCGTCATCATCATCTGCTCCACACTCTTTGTCAAGCAGCACGCCTTCATCGATGTGGTGGCGGGTCTGGTGGTGGGCGCCATCGCCTATGTCATCATCTATGTGATCATCGGCGGGCGGCGGGATCGCCGCATGGCGGCAGCGGGAAAGGAGGTCCCCTGTGGAGAACATACCGATCCTTGAGGGCATCAGCCCCGATGAGGTAGAGCAGATGCGGGTGTGCTTCGGCGTCCGGGAGGAGCGCTTCCGGGCCGACACCGTGATTTATGACATCAGCGAGGGCCGGGGAGAGCTGGGGCTTCTGACCGCCGGCAGCGCCGTCATCCAGCGCATCGACCGGCAGGGGGGACGCACCATTCTGGAGCATCTGCCCACCGGCAGCGTGTTCGGAGAGATGCTGATGTTCGAGAATGTGGCCGGGGACAGCATCACGGTGGTGGCGGCGGAGTCGTGCCGGGTGTGGTTCATGAGCGCCGAGCATCTGACCCGGCGATGCGAAAAGGCCTGCACCCATCACAGCCGACTGGTGGAGAATATGTTCCATATCATGACCGGCAAGGCCGCCGCCCTCTCCGAGCGGGTGGAGGTTCTGAGCCGCCGCAGCATCCGGGAGAAACTGCTGTGCTACTTCGGCCTTCAGACCGGCGGCGACGACTGCGGCAGCTTTCATCTGCCCTTTACCCTCAGTGCTCTGGCGGACTATATCTCCGCCGACCGCAGTGCCATGATGCGGGAGCTGCGGAAAATGAAGGAGGAGCATCTGGTGGATATCGACCGGGGACAGGTGACGCTGCACCATGCCCTTGCATGAAAAAGGGAAAGTGCAAGGAAATATTTGACGAACCATGGGCGGATGTGATAAGATAAGACGAGCGCACACGGGTGAGGAGTTCCGTGTGTGCCCATGGAACGTAGCAAGCCATGACTTTTGAGGAAAGAAGGAACATCCATGTATCGTATCGTAACGAAGGAAGCGCTGAAGCCCACTGTGATCCTGTACGAGATCGAGGCACCCATGGTGGCCAAGAAGGCCCAGCCCGGTCAGTTCATCATTCTGCGTGTGGACGAGAACGGCGAGCGTATCCCCATCACGATCCACGACTATGACCGTGAGAAGGGGACCGTCACCATCATCGTGCAGACCGTGGGCGCAACCACCGAGAAGCTGAGCCACAAGCAGCAGGGCGATTATCTGCATGACTTTGTGGGTCCTCTGGGCAAGCCCACCGAGACCGAGGGTAAGAAAAAGGTCTGCGTTGTCGGCGGCGGCGTGGGCTGCGCCATTGCCTACCCCGTTCTGAAGAAGTTCCACGACTGCGGCGCTGAGGTCCACGCTGTAGTGGGCTTCAAGAGCAAGGACGTGGTGATCTTGGAGGATAAGTTCAAGGCCGTATCCTCCGTGATGAAGGTCTGCACCGACGACGGCTCCTATGGCCAGAAGGGTCTTGTGACCGAGGCACTGAAGGAGCTGCTGGACGCCGGCAATCAGTATGATGAGATCTTTGCCATCGGCCCCATGGTCATGATGAAGTTCGTCTGCAAGACCACGGCCCCCTACGGCGTACCCACCACCGTCTCCATGAGCCCCATCATGATCGACGGTACCGGTATGTGCGGCGGCTGCCGTCTGACCGTGGGCGGCGAGACCAAGTTCGCCTGCGTGGATGGCCCCGACTTCGACGGTCAGCTGGTGGACTGGGATCTGGCTGTCAAGCGCAACCAGATGTATCATGATTTCGAGGTGCATAAGCACGAGGAAGTCTGCAATCTGTTCAAGCAGGAGGTAAAGTAAGATGGCTGCAAAGATCAATATGCGTTTGGATAAGAACGAAATGCCCTCTCAGGACCCCAATGTCCGGAATAAGAATTTCCTCGAGGTGGCTCTGGGCTACACCGAGGAGCAGGCTCTGGACGAGGCGGCCCGCTGCCTGAACTGCAAGAACCATCCCTGCGTCAACGGATGCCCCGTCAACGTCCGCATCCCGGAGTTCATCGCCAAGATCGTGGAGCGGGACTATGAGGGTGCCTATCAGGTGATCCATCAGACCAGCTCCCTTCCTGCCGTCTGCGGCCGTGTCTGTCCGCAGGAGAGCCAGTGCGAGATGCACTGCGTCCGTGGCAAGAAGGGCGATCCCGTGGGCATCGGCCGTCTGGAGCGCTTTGTGGCCGACTGGCACAACGCCCACAGCACCGAGGCTCCTGAAAAGCCCCAGTCCAACGGTCACAAGGTGGCCGTGGTCGGCTCCGGCCCTGCGGGCCTGACCTGCGCCGGCGATCTGGCCAAGAAAGGCTATGAGGTCACCGTGTATGAGGCTCTGCATCTGGCCGGCGGCGTGCTGGTGTACGGCATCCCCGAGTTCCGTCTGCCCAAGAGCATCGTGCAGAAGGAAGTAGACGGCCTGAAGGCCATGGGCGTGAAGGTGGAGACCAACATCGTGGTAGGCCGCACCATCACCATCGATGAGCTGATGGAGGAGAACGGCTTCGAGGCCGTGTTCGTTGGCTCCGGCGCCGGTCTGCCCATGTTCATGCACATTCCCGGTGAGAACCTGAAGGGTGTGTATTCCGCCAACGAGTTCCTGACCCGTATCAACCTGATGAAGGCCTATCGTGAGGACTCCGATACCCCCATCATGGATCTGAAGGGCAAGAAGGTGGCCGTGGTAGGCGGCGGCAACGTGGCTATGGACGCCGCCCGCTGCTCCAAGCGTCTGGGTGCTGATGTGTACGTGGTGTACCGCCGTGGTATGGAGGAGCTGCCCGCCCGTCACGAGGAGGTGGAGCACGCCATCGAGGAGGGCGTGATCTTCAAGACCCTCAATAACCCCGTTCAGATCAACGGCGACGAGCAGGACTGCGTCAAGTCCATGACCTGCGTGGAGATGGAGCTGGGTGAGCCCGATGCCTCCGGCCGCCGTCGTCCCGTGGAGAAGAAGGGCAGCGAGTTCGAGCTGGATGTGGACGCTGTCATCATGTCTCTGGGTACCACCCCCAACCCCCTGATCAAGTCCACCACCAAGGGCCTGGAGGTCAACAAGAAGGGCGGTATCATCGTCAACGAGGATGGCCTGACCTCCCGTCAGGGCGTGTATGCCGGCGGCGATGCCGTTACCGGTGCTGCCACCGTCATTCTGGCTATGGGTGCCGGTAAGCTGGGCGCCAAGTCCATCGACGAGTATCTGAGCAACAAGTAAGCGAGAGTTTACATAAAAAATAAGGACTGTCCCAAGGGAGAGGCTTCGTAAGGAAGTCCTCTCCCTTTGGTTTTTGTAATCGGCCGGAATGATTGGATCGTAGGTAAAATCAATCCTATTGGAGGATCACAAAATGGACAAGTACATTTATAACGAGAAAAACGGGCTTTGGTATGAATTGCAGGGTGATTACGATCTTCCCTGCCTGAAACTGCCCGAAGAAAGAACGGCGTATATCGGCGTATGGGGACAGTGGCATTTGCGGTATCTGAAGCAGTATTACAGGGTATGTTACTACATTCTGCTGACAAGCGGCAAGCTGAACAGTTATTTTGCCGACATTGACCGGCAGGCAGAGGAAATGTTCCCTCGGCTGGTAAAAGAACTCGCCGAAAAGGAAGGCGTAACGGAAGCACTCAAAGCAGAAAACCAAATGCTGTGGGTGCAGAAGATGAACAGCATCCGCAGCGCCGCTATGGAGGTTGTTTCAAACGATTTGATTTACGCATAACAAGCTATCGGAAAGGCTGCTGTCGCAGACGGCGGCTTTTCTTTTTCGGGAAGTATTCAAGAAGTCATAAAGTTCTGTGAGTAATCGAAGAAACTGAAAATTTTTTAAGCACCGCTTGATTAAACGCGTGGTTAATACTATAATAATTCCAATATCGTGTTAGGAGGGCGTAAGAATGATGCAACTTTCCTTGGCTTTGAAAACAACTCGACAAAAAGCTTTTATGACACAAGAAGCTTTTGCAAAAGAGTTGGGAGTAACCGCTTCAACCATAAATAGATGGGAACACGGAAAAGCAAAGCCTAATTTAACTGCAATGAAAAATCTGAAACAGTTCTGTGAAAAACATAAACTCCAATACGAATCGATAGAAATTGAGTGGCTCAACGCTCAAAATGAAATGTGAGGACTATGTTGTGAATGTGTTGTCTTTATTTTCTGGGTGTGGCGGTATGGATATTGGATTTGAAGGCGGCTTTACCTGCCTCAAGCGTTCAATTAACATTAAGGTTCACCCAGATTGGATTACAGAAGAAAGCGGCAATACCGTAAGAGTGGCAGAGACAGGATTTCATACTGTTTTTGCTAATGATATTCGTCCAGATGCAAAGACGGCTTGGGTTTCTTATTTTTCCAATAGAATGAAGAATGCCAAAGAAATATATCATATTGATAGTATTGTTGATCTTGTGAAGCGTGCAAAAGATGGCGAAAAGGTTTTCCCGGACAATATTGATGTTGTTACTGGTGGATTTCCTTGTCAAGATTTTTCAATATCAGGCAAAAGAAAGGGCTTTAATTCTGAAAAGAGCCATAATGGAGGAAAATTAGAAGTTGGAGAACCTTCTGTGGAAAGTCGTGGACAACTGTATATGTGGATGCGAGATGTTGTAACGCTAACAGAACCAGCTTTGTTTATTGCCGAAAATGTAAAAGGGCTTACAAACTTAGATGATGTTAAAGAGGTCATCGAAAAAGACTTTTCAAATGCTGCAAATGGCGGATACCTTGTTGTTCCGGCAAGGGTACTTCACGCAGCAGATTATGGTGTGCCACAATCACGAGAGCGTGTGATTTTTTTCGGGTTTAAGAAGTCGGCTCTCAAAAAAAACGCATTGACGGCACTGAGAAAGAAGGATATTCCTGTTACTTATGACCCATATCCTCCAAGAACTCATTCGTTTACAACTGATGATGCTTCTTTATATCCTCCTGTAACTTGTTGTGAGGCATTTAATGGCCTGTTAGAACCCAATGAAACTAATGATCCATCCCAGAAGAAGTATTCTAAAGCAAAGTATATGGGAAAACATTGTCAGGGACAAATAGAAATAAGGCTGGACTCCATCGGACCGACAATCCGATCCGAACATCACGGCAATATTGAATATCGCCGCCTTGCTGCAGAACACGGAGGAAGCCATACAGAAGAGCTGATGGCTGGATTACAAGAGCGCAGGCTAACTGTGAGAGAATGTGCGCGCATTCAGACTTTTCCTGATGATTATCAATTTATCATTCCCAAAAGAGGAGATGTTTGCGGAGTATCCTCCAGTGATGCATATAAAATTATCGGTAATGCCGTGCCCTGTGTCCTTGCATACAATATTGCAAAACATATATCAGAAAAGTGGAGTGTTTATTTTGAGGAGGAAATGAAATGATCGTATCAGTTAATCCTCATCCGCCATTAAGCGAATTTCAGAAGCTGATGTTTCAAACTGACCGGCTTTTGAATGCCGACGCATTAAAACGACCTAAATACTATGCTACAAGAGGCGGTAATCCGCTTGAGGATGATGTGAAAGAAGCTCTTGTTGAATCGGCAAAAGGTACTGCATTCGAGAACACAATTGAAAAAATTTCTGGTCAAAGATTTCCCGATATTATTGCTGCAAAATATTACGGCGTAGAGGTGAAAAGTACCAAAGAAAATCACTGGACATCAACGGGAAGCAGTATACTTGAAACGACAAGAGTGAATGGCATTGAACGAATATATATGACTTTCGGCAAACTTGGCGGAAATCCAATAGAGTTTTTATCAAAACCTTATGAACAGTGCTTATATGGTATTGCTGTAACTCATATGCCACGCTATCTTATTGATATGAGGTTAAACCAAGGTGAAACCATTTTTGATAAAATGGGCGTTCCTTATGATGACCTAAGAAAAATGGATAATCCGATTGCTCCAGTTGCGAAATATTATCGCAGTCAACTAAAAGAGGGAGAAAGCCTATGGTGGACAGGAGACTCCTCTGATGAAACGGTATCTGCAACGATAAGACTATGGAAAAATGTATCGCCAGAAGATAAGCGAAAATACACTATCTTTGGTTGCGTGAATTATCCAGAAGTATTTGGCGGTAATTATGATAGATATGCGTTGTGGTTAACTTCACAAGGAATTGTTGACCCCCACATACGAGATCAATTTTCAGCAGGTGGACAAGAGGAAATGCTATTGTCCAATGGTAAAAAAGTGAAATTTCCAGGGGCCTATCGTAGAATAAAAAATAGTCCAGAACTCTTTTTTGGAAGAATGGCTCAAAATGACCCAATGGAATTGTCAGGAAGCAAAACGCTTGATATCGAGGCGCTAAATCGCCGTCTAATGATATGGGCGGATTTGGTTTCAAGAAAATCTACTATTGATTATGGAGTATCAATGGATGCCTTAAAAACATATTTTTGGGGAATTGGTGGAGGCAATTTCCCGTGGTGGAAAGATAAAATATAATTTTTGAACGCAACATAATATTCTTTTCCGAGCAAGACAAAAGCGTCGTAGTAATACGGCGCTTTTTTGTTACCCGGAAGCGACAAACAGCGGCTTTTGAATGACGGACGATAAGGATACCGCCGTCAAAACAAAGCCGCTCATATCGAAAGAAAACGCCCAGAAT
>ERZ859776.1210-NODE-1210-length-9897-cov-2.128226_pt1 | contig 9897 bp, 10 predicted proteins | sample MGYA00509987_ERZ859776 | MGnify/ENA primary metagenome ERZ859776 (study PRJEB30046, sample SAMN00715146) | human gut metagenome | study: EMG produced TPA metagenomics assembly of the A metagenome-wide association study of gut microbiota in type 2... | reverse complement strand
TATAAGCTCGTCAATAAACTGCTGAATTAAATCTCTGCTGAGTTTTTTCAGTCTTACCGTCCCCATTTTGGGTTTTAGATGTTTGTTTGCATATGACTGATAGATGCTCTTTGTAGACTGCTTGATATGTGTCTGACTATCATACCATATATCAAACCACTCTGATATTTTCAAGTTTGAGGACACTGTTTTTCCTGCGTTTTTAGGCTCAGCTTTTAATCGTATAAGACGCTCCTTAACATCGGAATATGTTTTTCCGTAAATATATCTGTATTTAGCCTTGCCGTCTAAACCATATTCCTTGATATATCGTCCCTCGTAGCGACCGTCCTGCCGCTTATATATGTTTTCACCTTTTCGTGGCATAATTAAAAACCTCCCTCCCTATATAATCTTAGGTTTTCTTTAATTTACTCTGTTTTTCTTACGATTTTAAAATCTCAAACAGTGGTTTATGGATAAAATCATTGCATCAGATTGTTTTTAGTACGATTTTTAAGAAATCTGGGTATAAAAACAAAAGCGTCGTTGTTTTTTTGAATGGCACTTTGGTATCCCACATTTCTTACAGCGGCAAAACCTCCCACATCTAACAGGGTATTTTCCCTAAATTCCTTCGTTCCGCCTATCCATAAGGTGGTGTCAGTCTTTGCTCCATTACCGAGTCATTGCTCTGATGGTGTGATTCTGTGACCAACTACCTGCTCATTGTTTGTTAATTTTAATCTCGTAAGCTATTACAGGCTCAATTATGAGGACGCTTTTCCTATTAAGCTTGTTTTACTTAATGTTGCTTATGCAGCTAATTCTGGTCTTACAATGTCATACAACAGCTTTTCGCTGTCATATTCCACACCTTTTGTTAGTATGGCATAAAAGACTCGTATTAGCTTACAGCACAAAGCAATTTTTGATTGTTTCCCTTTTAATGGATTATTTGACCTTGTTGTATAGTAATGGTGTAGGTATCTAAATTCTGGCGAATGCATAAGAAGTGATATAACAGCTTGGAACAGTGTATATCTTAGTAATTTTCTGCCACGCTTACTTATCCCTGCTTTTCCTCTGTGCTTGCCAGAATCATCATTGGCAATTGCTAATCCAGCAAGCTTTTGTATTTGTTTTGGTGATTCAAAGCGTCTAATATCACCAACCTCACCGAAAAAGCTCGCAACCGTCAATATACCTATACCTTTAATACTTAACAATTTTTCACTATTCGGAACCTGAATACAAAGAGTTTTAAGTATCTCAATAATCCTTGCTTCCTGTTCCTTTTTAATCAGATAATCCTCTATCAGCATTGACATTTCAAACCTTGCTGCATTTGCTCCGTTTTTAACACCAACACTTGTTTTTGCTGTTTCTATTAAAGCATTCGCTCTTTTAATACCAACAGCACGGATTTTCTTTTCTCTCCATAATTGATTTATGTCTTCTGCACCCAAACTCATAACATCTGCCGGTAACGGACAATTTCTTAATACCTCAATACTGCTATCGCATTCCCAACTGCCAAACACATGAGTATATTCAGGGAAATATATTGCAAACCATCTCTGTATGCGGTTTTTAATTGCAACTATTTCTCTTGTAATACGCATTCTTCTTTCGTTTGCAACCCGAAGCTCTGCGTAGATATCCTCAGGAATGTACGGTATCAGGTATCGACCCTCGATTACCAGCTTTGCTATGACCTTTGTGTCTTTTCTGTCATTCTTGCTTGGATGATTATCGTCAAGCTCCTTTGTACGCTTTACGTGCATCGGATTAACAAATACAAACTTTATATTGTTTTCTTTTAGATATTCAGCTAAAGTGAACCAATAGTGACCTGTGGGTTCTGCACCCATGATAACTTTTGTTTTGCTGTTGGACTTACAGGTTTCGTCTAACCATTCCATTAACCGCTTAAAACCATAGCTTGTGCTTTCAAACTTAAATGTTTTGGATAATTCAATTCCTCGCCAATCAAAGGCTCTTACATAGTGGTTTTCACTCGAAATATCAATTCCTACCACTAAAGTTTCGTTTGTTACTTGACTAATCTTCTCATTTTGTGTAAAATTCATTTTAGGATACCTCCAGTATTTTTTGTGTTTGTTGTTGTCACCAACTACACTGATTATATTGGAAGGTATTCTTTTTTGTCAAACTTCGTTTTTCTTACTTAACAGGAATGCTCCTTAAAAATATATCTAATCAGCTATTTGCTGTTATAAAGAAAATAAAAAAAAAGAACAGACTTATAACCATTAATGGTTTTCTAAATCTGTTCTAAACTATTAATAACAAGAGAACATGGCATAACCATGTCCCATAAACTTCATATTTATTAATTATATTGTATCACACTCGTAAAAAAAGTCAATATAATTTTTCAATTTTCTATCGGTAACTTTTTTATCGGAGGTGATAATATAGGATAATGGTCCGAATAATCAATGGAATTAATTACACTACCTTTAGCATATTCCTCTATCGAATTATTCGGCTTATGAATTAACATATGATCAATATTTGTACTTTTTTCTTTACCTTTAAACGTAGCTCCTTCAATTAATTCTTTTCCATCTAAAGATAAATCATTAAGCTCTTTTTTAAATGTACTAACAGATGATTCATAATGTTCGGCATTCATATCACCCACTAACATAAGTGAAATATCAGATTTTATCTTGATATGTAATTTTTTGTAGTTAATTATTTTATTCCAAAATTTTTTAATTTCTTCTGTATCTTCTTCATTGCAAGGAATATGTAATCCTAATACTTGCAGTTTATACTCCTCATTATACACTTCAATAAATCTATTAAGATAATCATTTGATTCTCTTGTATTATAAAAGTCATGTTTTTCTACCCACTTTGATTTATTATTTGCAATTGCTACAGTTATAAAATTTGCAACGCTTACATTGTAAGAGCATATAAATTTATAGTCTTTAAATTTTTCTATAATTTTCTTATAACAAATAGCATTATCTTTTAATGGAACTTCTTGTAGAATAACTAAATTATCTTCGTCTGCAAGCAAAAAGCCTTTTATAAATGCTTCAATCTTATCCAAATTCTCACGCATATTTATCAACGAATCTTTATTGCCTTTAAAGCCATTAACGTTGTACGACATAACTCTCATAAATTAACACTCCTAAAAATGAAATAAGGCATCTAACTTAGTAGATGCCAAAATATAAGTAATTACGAAATGAATTACAAGTGGGTATTTTTATTATATCACATTTTACACTGATTGCAAGTATTTTTTCATATCTGCTATTTGCTTTCCTACTGTGGTTCGGTTAACTCCGGTAATTTTTACAATGTCAGCTCCACTGTATCCTTTACAATACAGTTTTAGAACTATTTTATTTCGTTCTATTTTCAGCTTGTTTATATACGATTCAACAAGCAATTTTAATTCTACTGTATCTTCAAAATGTTTATTATCGCTAAGATAAGACCATTTTTCTTCACCATAACCATCCATAGTTTTTGTATCATATGAAAATTGTTTATCCATTGGAATTTTTCTTGCAGATTTTTGTCTGTGTAATTCATTGAATATTTCACATTTAATACAAGCATACGCATATGTTGAAAACTTTGTTTGACCATTATATGTAATAGCAGCTTTACAGAGTCCGATTGCAGCTACGTCATAAAATTCATCAACACTCAAAGAATTTCTATATAAGTAAAAATATATAAGTTTATGATTATCTTCAACTAATTGTTGCTGCTGTTGTGTTAAGATGAGTTGCTTTTTCATAAATTTCACCTCACAGCTACCTTTTTAGTGATTTTAATAATGCGACTGTCTATTAGCCAATTAATCTGTTCCAAGAAAAGTTCTTGTAGTCTTAGATCAGTATCATTATCAATATCTTTCATTTTATAGAAATCTTTGAATTTGTATGTACATTCGCCACCATATGAACTGCACTCGCTTGTTACCTTTCCGGCTTTTGCTGTCGGAGCATCTACATCATAAAAGCAAATCCAATATTCACTGGCTATACAATTATCAGATGCATTTTTTGCAGTTGTTCCGCTCAAACACCAAGCCTTAATCAAGTCATTTCTCCAAAACGGTGTTCTTGTAATTCTATCTCGATCTATCACTTCAGCTCTATTCAGATCTTCCGGTCTTATATTATATTTATTTTCAATTTTTGGTTTTCTCATTTGTTTTTTCTCCTTTGATTGCTGTAATTATTGTGTTCTATTAATATAGTCCTTATTTTAAGCGTTATTTCTACCTTTTCATAAGTAAATGGCAAAATATTAAATCAATCAAAAAAAGAGAACAACATAACAGTTGCTCTCTTGTCAGTTGCTCTCTTGCAAATGAGATTATATATTGGCATTCACAGGTTTATCATAAAGTTTATCCTGTACTTGCCTTAACAGAATTTCTATATCTTCTGTTTTTTCAATTTTCGGAATATCAATCGTAATATTCACGTACTGACACCCTACTTCTCCTGTTTCTTCATCAATTACACCTTTGCCTGCAAGGCATAATTGTTCTCCCGGTTTGATTCCTGCCGGTATTTCGCAATTCACTGTACCATAAGCTGTCGGCACATTAATCACTGCTCCCAAAACAGCTTGTGGAAATGAGATAGTCATATAGTAAACAACGTCTTGACCGGTCCTCACAAATCCTTTCTTCTGTTTTACTTGAATATTGATAACCAAATCACCGTTTTCTCCACCATTGATTCCGACATTGCCTTTACCTTTTATTTTTAATACTTGTCCACTGAATATGCCTCTTGGAATACTTATATCATATATGAATTTCTTCAATACCTTACCGGTATTATTACAAATTGTACAATTATCGGTATGATTTTCTTCCTTACTACAAGGACATATTTCTTCATGCTGAACAGTTATCTCCTTTCGGCAGCCGAGAATTGATTCCTCAAAAGTAATTTCTACTGTGGTATATACGTCAGAACCTCGAATACCTTTCTGCTCAGGCTCAGGCTTTTCTGATTTTGTTGTTTCTTTCTTCTTTTCTGTATTCGTCTTACTTCCGGCATCACTGAATATAGTACCAAAGTTAAATATAGACTTGTGTTTCTTTTCACGATTTTCTAATATAAGCCTATACGCCTCTGATATTCTTGCAAATTTAGCAGTTGCATCTTTGTCATCTCTATGTAAATCAGGATGAAATTGTTTGGATTTCTCTCTATATGCTTTTTTTACCTGCTCATCTGTTGCTTTCTTAGTAATACCCAATATTTCATAACATTCTTTAATATCCATATCAGAATCCCCCTATCATTTGCATTACATTATTTAAGACTGTATTATCAAGTGGTATATGAACATTAGGAATCATATTGACTGTATAAAGTATGAAATATACGATAATTGCCACTATTAAGCCTTTAACAACACCACTTATAAAACCAATTGCCTTATCAAGTTTTTCACCTAAAGGAACTATTTTTACTGCACTTGATATTAAGTGTATTATCAATCCGAATATAAACATAAACAATGAAAATAACAGTATCATTATGAATGAAGATAATAATTTTTCGGCAGATAAATTAACAACATTATTTACTGAATTAATCATTTGGTTTGCAGGATCAGATAAATTAACAAATCCTAAGTTAAAAGCATTTCCACCTTGAAACACTGAACCATTGATGTTCTGAATAAAACAACTGATTTTATCACTAATACCCGATTCATTACATACATATTGCGTTACCGGAATAGCTAAACAGCGTGAAAGTATAAAAGACAATATCATTGATATTAAGCCTCCTATACTTTTGATACCACCCTTTTTTAGTCCTATAAATCCATACACAATAATAATACTAACAAATAATATACTTATAAGCATTTTTATTCACTCCTTCCTTTTAAACGTAAAAAAGCAGACAAAAACCAATTCAGATTCTTGTCTGCATAAATTTACTTTGTATTTCGTTGTCACTTCATACTTTAATTTTATTATAGCATAATTTCAAACATAGTCAATAATGTTTTTTCATTAGGTGGGGCTTGATTATTCCAAATATAATCAAAATGTGCTTCTAAATCAACTACAATATTTTTTGTTTTATCTTTTAAAAAATAATTATTATTTGATTTATAGCAATAATTATCTTCTTTATCACTATTTACTCTTGCTTTAATAAAAATCGAATCTTTTGCCTTCCTTGGCGGTATATAATAATTCATATACGCCTCTTTATAATCACCTTTTTCTGATTCAAAGCGAGCAATAAAATATGGGAAGAAGTAAAATGTATTGGTAATCTGTATATCTATATTTCGAGAATTCAAGCTACTAAACTTATTATAAACATTCCTGATAGATTCATCTATTGTTATATCATCTTCTTTTCTAAAACCATACTTTTTTTCGATTTTCTCTATTTCTTTAACAAAATCTGTATCTTCTTTACATAATAAAATTTTTAATTCCAATGACGGATTTTTGTTTTCTACAATTTCTTTAATAACATCAAAATATTGATTAAATAAGTTCTCGCCTGAAACGTAACACATTTTTATTTCTGTTGCTTTAGAAAGAATCTTAATCATTTGTTGTCGTTTTATTTTACCTCCATCATATATCTCATTAATACCGATTTTCTTTAAAGAATTATTGTTATTAACTGCTTTAAATGCTTTTTTAGTAAATAAAACCGTGAACCCGGCTAAAATAATAGCTTGTATTATTGCTAATAATGCATTAAATAAGTTATTATACAAATCAAACTCTTCCAATTAAAAAGTCCCCTTTTCATTAATTATTTATATCATTAAGTCAAATTTGACATTACTATAAAAAAACAGATAAAAATCTAATAGAGACTCTTATCTGTTTCTGTAATTTAATTTGTTGACGGAACTGTATTTTGTAATGTTGATTTCAAATTACCTGTTATCGCATTAATAAATGCATCATCACAATCAACTTTCCAAGTTTTATCTACTTTTAGCACTTTAATATTAACAGTAGTTGTAACCGTACCTGTATTTGAATTATTCAATTCATTAACTAAATTATCTATAATAATTTGTTCCGATTCTTCATCAGATAATTCTTCACCACTAAACGCATTACTTAGAAGTTGTGAAAATGAATTTGTTATGGCTGTTGAATATGCTTTTCCAACGTCTACAGTGGTTATATCGGTAGTAACAAGCACAGATTTATCTTCTTGTAATTCAGCAGATTTTATTTCATAAGTAGTTTTATTAAACAAATTATCAAAAACCTGTTTACTCTGTTCATCTGTTGTATTAATTTTATCTGCATCCATTCCATTACCTATTGATGCCATCGTTTCATAGTCACAATTTTGAATAGCTGTCATAAAGTCAGTAACTGCTTTCTCTGCATTTTCAACTTCTTTACAACTTGTTAATGTAAACATACAAACCATTATGAGAAGAACCGAACAAATATTTTTTAATTTAATTTTCATAGTTATTCTCCTTTAATACTATATTCAGCTTCAACATTAAATGATGATGGTGATTTATCTGTTGTAAATTCTAATGTAGCTGTTTGTCCCGGTGCAAATGATTTTATTTGACCTGTATATTCCTGATCTATGATATTTTTGCTATCATCAAGACACTGAACATTTAAACCGAAATATTCAAAAGTATATTCTGTTGTATTAGTAATATTTCTTTTATATGTTTTATATCCATATGAATCTTCTACTAATTCAAATGGACCTGCATTTATCATATTATTAATTTCGTCTTTTAATTTGTTCTCTGCTTCAACAGAATTTGCATCTACAATAAATTCATTTTTTATATCTGCATATTTATCATCAATCTTAACTGGATAATTATTTAAGAAATATTTTATAATTAATGACCTTTGTTTATATGCTGATGACCAATCAGCTTGTGACCTCGCAGTATCTGTTGCATAATAATCTAATGATTTTAATTGCTTGTCTAAGGCATCTATATAATCATGCACTTTTTGATTAAAAGTATTATCAGAAAAAGTTACATCTCTAAATTTCCCTATTTCATTTAATTCGGCATTAACTGAATTACTATAATTTTTTACATGTGTTGCTGCATCGGTTTCATCTGGATAGTCTAATTCCCATCTTTGAGTTAAACCTTTTGCAAATGCAGTTAGAAATTGTCCTTCGTCTGAAGCCATATATGCAGTATCATCATAAAGTTTTTTGACATCATCATCGTCCTTATATTTTTCTAATACTTTTAGTGCCTCTGAATATTGAGTCTGTTCAATTAGTTTATTTGCTTTATTAATTTGCATCTTTTTGAAATTCAAAGCAAAAACAATTCCTCCGATAACTATAGCAGCTATTACAACAATAATAACACCTATTTTAACCTTCTTCCAGTTAATATTGACTGAAGGATTATTGTCGGTTTCTTCAACTTCATTTTGTTGATTAATAATCTTTGTATTTTGTTCTTGAGTTATTTCATCAGTTCCTTCATCATTAATTTTTTGTTCTTCTGCCTGCAACGCCTCTTTTTTAATTTCTTCTGTAAAAGGACATCCGCACTTTGGACAAGCATCCAATCTGTCTGATACTTCACTTTTACAATCCGGGCATTTCATTAATCCCATTTTAATTACCTCCCCTAAAATTTTATAAGTAAATTATACCATATAAGAGAATGTTTTGTCAATTAAAGTTGTAATTTTAGACAATAAAAAAACAAACCATAAAACATTGTCTATACAAAAAAATTAAGGGGAGAGGAATTAAGTTTCCCCTACCCTATTTTTTACATTTTCAAGTCAGTTGCTTTTATTACTTGCCAACCCCTATAACTTTTCATTAGTGGTTTCGGTGTTGATATAGACATTAATGCTGAAATGATTGAGTTATCTTTGATATTTTGTGGAAATAAATATCTATTCTCTGATACCCACCCTTTTAAGTTGTTTGTTATGATTGTTTCCCCCTTTGGTGAAATTAACTTATATGAATTTGTTTCATACATACATATTTTTAATTTGGGATAATACTTGTTTATCATTTTTTTGACATCATAATCGTACTTATCGCATAAACATCGCAAATGATTATAATAGAAATCCCTACAAGTAACATGATAATATTGTGTCTCATCAGTTATATCAATCTTCAAATAATCAACCAGAACATAGTATATGGCTTCTTTTTCTTGTTCTTGTGTATATTTTCCTATACTTGTTCCAGTGCCTCTTGGTATCCACCAATGTTCTTCAGGATAATAAAGTCGCAAAAAGTTTGAAAATCCACCGCATAATCGAAAGAAAACTCTTTCTCCTCCATAGATATGTGGAGAGATTTCCCTAAGTCTTAATCTATTTACAGGCTTGTCCTTTTCTTTTGCGATCAATTCTACTTCTTCTTTCAACAAATCAATATCCCAATAATTAATTGTTCTATCAAACATTTCTTCATTGTATTGATTTGGATATGCGTTGTCTATTGCCTTGAATATATTATTATTATATAAAATTCTCATCATATTAGTAAGTTTTGCTTCTCTAAAAGTTTTGATTGAAAGATTTTGTATCACTTGTTTTCTGCTTTTGTATTTTAATATTTTTTCGATAAGATATTTTACTATATACTTTGATTTTATTAATCCGTTTTCTACCCAATAACTGTTTGGCAATTCTTGAACTGCACCCATCCCAAACGTTTTATACAGAAATATTACAGTTTCTTCCTTAATTTCCTTATCAATATTAATACCGCAAACCTTTGATTTTACTTGTTTTTCGTCCATTTTATTTTATTTACATTTACACCGCACGTTCAGAAGGCCTCGCAACCTTCACCTCCGCCCTAAAAGACCCTCATCTTGGGCTTGCCATAGCTGTTGCCATAGCAATACACAACA
>ERZ859776.1207-NODE-1207-length-9921-cov-3.514494_pt1 | contig 9921 bp, 7 predicted proteins | sample MGYA00509987_ERZ859776 | MGnify/ENA primary metagenome ERZ859776 (study PRJEB30046, sample SAMN00715146) | human gut metagenome | study: EMG produced TPA metagenomics assembly of the A metagenome-wide association study of gut microbiota in type 2... | reverse complement strand
TAAATTTGCGCATAAATCTTGACGGGACCTCAGTGCGGCTCAAGCTGGTGCCCAGGGATTTGGAGAGTGCAAACAGGTCGCTGGTGGGGTGGTCTGTGAGATAGTCGATCAGCAGTTGGCGCTGGGATAATGCGCTCAGGGGGACTTGCTTTCCGGCGGTTGCGTTTTCTGCGCCGCTGTGGCCTGTCATATACAGCGTAAGCGAGACGCGATCCGGCGAGCAGCTCTCCGAGAAAACCGGCTCCGGCCAGCCTTCGGATTTCCAAATACGGTACAGATTGGGGATGCCGCCGCCGGTGTATTCGCCTACATCCACGAAGCGGAACATCCGGGCCATTGCGGGGTTTCGCGGGTCGGACACGCCGCCGCTTTTGGCGGTGTCAAGAGGCACACGGAAGCTGCCGGGGTTGGAGAGGGTGATTTTTTGATAGCCCTTGCTGACGATGATGCCGCTGCTGCCATGATAATCCGCATTAACAAGGCAGTTGGCCAGCACCTCACGCAGAGCTTGACGGGCGGGCTTTTTCGCGTTCTGTTGCAGTTTGTTATAAGCCCAGTAGTAGAATTCATAGACATTGCCGCTCCAAGGGGCTTCTTCCCAGTTGCCTTTCGTATCAAGCTGCTCACGGTAGATTATGGCATAATTGGGGTATTTGCAGAGAATGTCTTGGTGATTGCCGAACATCAGCAGGCCGGCGAAAGTCGGGTGCAGTAAGCCGCCGTCATCGCCTATAGCATCAATTTTTTGCAGGAATGCTGTGTCGTCCAAGCTCTCCCACATGTGTCTGGGGCGGTACAGCTTCATCCTCTGCCGGAAGCTGCGCACACTCTCGGAGTTGAGGGCTTCAAGTCCCATGCTGCGCACCAAGTGCATATCCGGCGACCGGACAGCCGCATCCCGCACCATGGCCTGATACTCCTCGTATGTACAGCGGTAATCACCCTCGCCGCTTCGGCGATAGGTGTTGCGGGTGTCATTGTCAACATACACCGGCTTGTAGGCCCGATCCGCACAGGGGACTTTGATAATGACGATGTGGTCGCCGCCAACCTCTTTCACATACACATCTTTTTCGGCCAGAATATTGACACTAACTTTCATGGGATCGTTGATAATGTGCCAAAACTCATGGATCAAGCCGTCGGGATCGGGCAGATCTACGGAATCGAAGGTCTTGTCCGCTGTCTCGATAACGCCCAGCAGGATAATGCCGCCCAGCGTGTTAGCGAAGGCGGAGTAGGTCTCCCAAATGCTCTTGGGCAGACCGCCCAGGGCCTTTTTGGCCTCTATGCGGTTGTTCTCCCGGTATTGCTCCAGGCGACTGAAATCAAGCATGGATGCCACCTCCCTTGGAGAATATTTTAGCATATTGAGGGCGGGATGGGAGACCTTTTTTCAAGCTCGATAAACTGTCGAGATTAGATGCGCAAGGAGCATTATTTTTGTTTGTTGACATACACAATTTGTAAATAGGAGGAGCACCATCCTATACTCGGCACGAAAACATTTTTATTAGATTAGAGAAATAATAGCTCAAGACATAATTAATATTCCCACCAAATTCTTTTCAACGGGACCAAATGTAGGGAGATATATGCGGTATTAGTGCCTTTTTTCGAGTCTGTCGTATATTTCATCAAACCAATGGCCATAGCGAATCAATGTTTCTCTCATCATTGAGCAAAACTGCGAATCACATTTATGCTCTGTGCCATTTATCGTGCCAATTAGAACAGGTCTTTTAGCATTAAGCTGCTTTACATGCGCCAGCTTGTTGCGAAACACGATAATGTTATCTTCATATGCTTTCGCAAACTGGAATTTTCCACTCGGCTCTGCAAATAACTCTGGGAGTATATCCTGACAAGAGGCTACGAGTTCTTGAATTTGCGGATTGCTGCTTAGTCCAAAAATCTTGTTAACAAGACGCGCCTTCATCATAGAAGTAAATTCGTGTTCCCGTAGCAAATCTGAAAGATCCCAATCCCTACCATCAGAGAACCTTTTTAAAAGTTCACCGGCATCATTGATTTTCTTTTTTAGAAGGTTCGTACTGACATAGGTCTTAACACAATGGATTTCTTCAGGAGACATCAAAGATTGCGAAGCAAGAATAATATCCTGCATCTGAGAATCAAATTCGCTGGTTTCATCCATTACAATACCACGAATATTAATGATGTTTTCGGAGCGCCTAACAGATTTATCGATCAATTGCTTGATCTTCTCCATAAAAATTCTATTATCACGATCCGAAAGAAAAACGCCCTCTAACTTGTACTCTTTCATAGCTTTCTCAAGAGTATTCACGCCAGCAGAAGAGTAAAACAAAATATCATTCACATAGTTGCTTGCTCGTATTGCCTCAATAATTTCATACCCTTTGCTTCCCTGCGAAAGCTGTAAATCAACTACCAAAACTTCAAAAGAGTTTAGATCATATTGTGAAATGTCAAAGTCTGAAACACCATAAATCCGCTTGATTTGGCATCGAAGGTTTTTGCTTTGAACATATCTTTCTGTTCGCCTGCTTAGAGTTTCATATGATTCATCGGTATCTTCGAACCACAAAATCTTATAGTTTATATCCATTGCGCTAAATACAGAATAACTTCAAATCCATGAGTATATTCACGATTATAAGCTACTCTTCCTCCAGACTTCTCAATATATTTCTTAACAGTGCTCAATCCGATACCACTACCAGATGTAGTGGTATATCCAGGTTCAAATAATCGGTTTTCATTTGCTTCTTTTTTCAAGCCATACCCATCATCTCTGCACCGCAGGAGGATTTTATCTTCTTCTTTCTCGAAACGAAAAATCATCATGTTGGCATTTGCCTTACGAGAATTATCAATAAGATTGTCCAGTATAATACTGAATTCTAGAGGATTAAATTTGGCATTGACAGAACCAGTAAGCGTATTTTCAACCTTAACGGCTATGGTGTTGTTGAATTCAGTACAATATTGCGTTACAAACTGAATCAAATCTGCATGTGAAGAATCCGAGTCTGCAGAATATCCAGTTCGCATCACAAGACTGTAGCTATTCATGATTTTTTTGCAGATCTGACTAATATTATCAAACAGCGGTCTTAGGCTGGAAATATCCATCCCTTCATCGGCAGCCAGTTCATAAACTTCAAGAATATTTGAATCGATTGCATCTGCATACCCCTTCATGATATGCATTGCATCAATAGCGTCCTGTGCGGTAAGGTCCGCTCTTGCACTAAGTAATCCAATTTGTTTTTTAGTTGTTGCAAGTTCTGTATGTGCTTTGTTTAAACGCTCTTGAGTTTCTTCTGCTTCCTGACTCGCGTGAACCGCTTGTTTTTGGAGTTCTTTCGTTTGACGTACGACTTGTGCTGCTTTTTCAATAAAAGCGTCATTTTGCGTTGCTTCTGCCATCTGACGCAATTGTTCGACAGCAGATACTTTTTGCCCTTTTTGCTTTAAAATTGCATTAACTAATTCTTTATTGCATTCAATAGAAATATATGCATCAGGCTTTGTTCTTGTTTTAATTTTTTTAATAATTTGCTCAATATCAGCAAATAGATTTTCATTTATCGATTCGGATAGAAGATCTTCTGCTGTTCCCCATTGGACAATTTGAATAATGTATTTTTCTAGTGGCTTTAGGACATACTCTGTGAAAAAACTCTTTAGTTCATCCAAATGAGGAGTCGCAATAAAACCATTATTGCGGCTTGAGGTTTCAATAAGGTTATTCCTGTCACCATTAATTTCAAGTTGTCCAATCAATTCACGGGTACCAAGAAATCTCTTATAACCTTGTTGCTTGCGCTGATCAATATCAAAAAAATCACGACCTGGTTCACCATAGGGAAACACACGAAAACCATTTTTATATACAAAAATAGAACCGTATCTAACTGCGTCAACGCCCATTTTACGAGTGAAATTCAATTTCGCAGCACGATTTAAGAAATATAATGTGCACCGAATGTCGCTTAAAGAATACTCGCTTTTCTCAGCCGTTTCAAAAACAAACGAACCTCTATCATTGAGGATTGTTGTTATTGTTTTTCCATCTTTCGATATAAGCACGGTTATCTTGGTAGTCTTCTGATTGATTATCTCGAAGATATTATTGACAATTAACCCGTTGACTTTATCTCGATTATCTTTTTGCTTTTTGTCCTCTTCAAGTTCCGCAGGAATATCCAAATATATCTCAAAAGGATCGTAACTGCTTGTTGCTGAAGGATTTACCAACTGTGTGAGTGCTTTTTTTAACGATAAAAGATCAGCCCGGGTCCATCCTTCGCGTAGGTTTGAAATAATAATAGATGTACCACAAGTGTCATCCTCCTGCTTAGAAAATTCATACTGAACATTAATGTCAGTAAAATTATCTAGGGAGTTTTTCTCAAAATCACTCCATGAAATAGAGATGCTATGCAAAATACGTTCCGACGCAGTTTTAGACGATAGGCAGACATGCTCGCCCAAGCGATCACAAGAAAAGCGGCCAACGCCTTTAGCCCCGGCAACAGCGCGTTTAATATTATCGCGATATGATGGATTCCGCTTTTCGGAATATGCAACAAAAAGCCATTTTTTAATAATGTCTTCTTTGCTCATACCTTTGCCGTCGTCAGAAATTGTAATTGTTGCTTCCGAAGTACCTAAGTTATCAAAACGAATTCTAGCGTATTTGGCTCCGGCGTCATAAGAATTTTTAACAAGCTCAAAAATAGCAATATATTTATCATTGATTAGTTCGCGACCAATGATGTTTTTTAAACCAGAACTAATTCTAAAGTGCAGTATCTCCGCCATCTTCTATCAACTCCTTAAGTACCAATCCAACTTGCTCTGCGAACAAAGGCGGAACAGCATTGGCTACCTGCGTATATCGAGGAACATCGACTTTTCGTCTATCCCCGCCGGTTGTATATTTCCCCTTAAATTCGTACCAATCAGGGAAGCTTTGTATTCTAGCAACCTCTCTAACCGTAGGAATTCTCGGTTCGCTATAATGGATCAAATCATCCGGAATAGATGTTGCCGTGGGGCATATTGTATCAGACTTAGTGACTGTTACACTGCGTTTTTTTAGGCCTTTGAAAGTCTTAGGAGTATATCGTTGCGACTTTTCGGACGCCTTCATCAGTTTCTTGAATATCTCGACGGTTTCGTCTTTGTGCTTAGCAAAGCGGTGGCTATTGGGAATTTTTTCACTTATTCCAATTCGCATATACTGCTGGTATGCGGATTCTGCTTCCCCATATTTGCCAGACTTAAAGTTGGGGAAGTCTGGGCAGTCTGCTGTGCCATTCGCCATTAACAAATCGCCAATAGCATCTTTAATTGTCACAGGGGATGTCAAGTTTTTACTTGTCAAAAAAGAGGTTTTGTTCTTTTCTAACAGTTCAAAAAACTTGCTTGGGGAAAACGATTTACTTGCAACCAAAATAAAACGTTTTCTTCGTTGAGGAACGCCATATTCGGACATGTCAATGAGTTTGCTGTGGGTCGAATACCCCTCGGCCTCTAGGGCGTCGGTGATTTTTTTTGAATACGGATCACCCTTGAGACCATTTTCGTCTGCAAACGCAACAGTAAATCCATGTACATTTTCAAAAAGCAAAGTATCCGGCTGAACCAAGCGAATAAAATCGAGATATGCAGTAAAAAGTTCGTTGCGGGCGTCATCTGATTTTCTACGCCCCGCCATCGAAAAACCCTGACAAGGTGGACCGCCTACAACAAGTGAAACATGTCCCCGCAGATTTCTAAGTTCCGCTGAATGAGACTTTATGACTTCGTAGATGTCCAAATTACTTTTTGATAACCAACTGGGCCATGAATAGTGTTTTTTCTTTTTTAACAAATTGGTTGACAGCGTTAAAAACGCATCAGCATTTTTCTCTACGGCAAAAAGACCATGCCAACCAGCATTATAGAGGCCGAGCGACAATCCGCCGCAGCCAGCAAATAAATCAATATAATTCAGTGGCATGTCTAGACTCCTCCTATTTTATATTTATATTATATCGTAATTTGTCAAGAATGCAAATGAATCTTTTCTATCTTGCTATGTTTGTTTTCTATGTTATTGCTAAATATCGGGGATACTGATAGTGGTCCATAACAGCAAGCACTGTAGTATCACCGTACACGACTGATACACATGTCCAAACGCCGTGCGCGATCACGGCTTTGTCGATAAAAGGCATTAAATAATCGTAACTGCTGAGAAAGTTTTCACAGAAAACCGCAAACTCGTTTTCTTCGAGACAAATTGTTGCTATGGAATGGTATTCGGCAACAACTCCGATGTAGTGAGTTGAATTGTTGTAAAGCGTTTCATAATTTGTAACATTTCTAAAAAAAGATGCTTTCATGATGTTCCTCCACTGGTTACAGCTAACTTATAAAATCATATCCGTGCATTTAACAGTTTATCCGTATAGCAGAGGAAGAAATTCTAATCATTTCATCGGTATTAAGGATACAGCTATAAACGCCGATTGGCCGGCACCCATGGCTGTATATCACCTATTATCCTTTGCTTTTATTCTTGTGCTTTTTCGCTTCCTGCACCGGAAGCGTCCCCTCCGCTTTCAGCCGTTTCGCTTCCGCGATCTCGGCTTTCATCTCTACGATTAGCACTTTGAGCTTCTCCTCGCACTCCTCGCGGGTATGAGCATAGACATTACGAGCGTGCTTTTTACCATCGGGCCACTTGGGAGAGTAGCGCCCTTCAAAGAGGTGGTCGTTGATCTCGGTGATACAGCCAGTGCCAGACTTACGCTTGCGGCCCACATAGGGCTTGAAATCGGTCATACTCGGCTTTTCCGCCTGGACTGGGGCAGTTTCCTGCCCCGGCTCTGAAGCGTCTTCCTGCGGCGCTGCTTTGCCAATACTTCGGTCGATGTTGGCGGCGGCTGTGAGCCGCATATCGTCGGTGATGTGAGTATAGATGTCCAGCGTAGTGGCCGCCGACACATGCCCCAGCATGGCAGAGAGGGTTTTCACATCCATGCCGTTCTCCAGCGCCAGGGTTGCGAAGGTGTGGCGCAGATCATGGAAGCGCACATGCTTACAGCCTGCGTGTTCCAAGATGAGCTGCAGTCTGCGGCGCACCACGCCGGGCGTGATGGGGCAGTCCTCCTTCACAGGGGACGGGAACATCCAACGGGAGTCCACCGTCTTTTTGTACTCCCGCAGCACTGCCACCACAGCAGGCGGCAGGACGATCTTGCGGACGGAGTTCTTCGTCTTGGGTGTGCTGATTTGAAGCTGCCCCCGCACATCGTAGACCTGCTTGTTCACATTCAGCACGCCGGTTTTGAAGTTCAGGTCATCCCACTGCAGTGCCATGAGTTCGCCCCGGCGCAGGCCGGTGGCTAAGTCCAGAAGGAATACTTCGTAGTAACCCTCGAACTTCGCCTGAATGAGAAACCGCTGCAGTTCCTCTCGGGTCAGCACCTGCATCTCCCGCGCCTTTTTCGGCGGCAGCTTGCAGCCGATGGCTGGGTTTAAACGAATCAGCCCATCCTGCACCGCCTTTTCCAATGCGGAGCGGCAGGTGGCGTGGCACATACGCACCATTCGGTCGGACAGCCCTTCGCCGTACTTGTCGGTGAAGCGCTTCCGGCCGCTTTTCTTGAGCCGACCGTAGAACTGCTGCAGGTCGTTCTGTGTCAGCTTATTCAGCGGGATGTCCCCAATCTCCGGAATGATATGCAGGCGGATGCGGCTCTCATAGGTCTCCTGTGTGGTGGGGCGGATCTTTGGCTTGGAGTGATTCTCATACCAGTATGTCAGCCAGTCCCCGAAGGGCATCTCAGACCGCACTTTTTCGGGCTTCAGCCCGCCGCATTCCTCCTTGAGCTTTTGGAGTTTTTCGAGGCACTCCTTCTTCGTTTTGGCGAGAACATTTTTCGTCTTGGGATAGCCGTTATCGTCATAGCCGATGACGATGCGCCCCTCCCACCGACCGTCCTTGCGCTGCCTTACGGTTCCGTCGCCGGCTTTTCGTTTTCTTGCCACGGTTTCAACTCCTTTCCGAAGATATCCTCCATGAAGCCGCCCACGATGCCGCAGGCTGTCTTCTGCATATCTGAGGTGACATGGGTGTAGGTGTCCAGCGTGAAGGAGGCGTTGGTGTGGCCCAGGATACCGGACAGGGTTTTGGCGTCCACGCCGCTGGCGATGGCGTGGGTGGCGAAGGTGTGACGCAGATCGTGGAAGCGGATGCTGGGCAGCCCTGCCCGCTGGAGCAGCGTCTTCATGCGGCGATAGGCCGCGTTGGGATCGACGGGATCTTCCGGCTTCACCGGATCAGGGAATATCCATTGGCTGATGGCATCCGCTTTTCGCCGCCGTAGGATTTCGGTCACGCTGTGCGGCAGGATGATGGTGCGCATTCCCTGATTGGTCTTTGTCTCACCGATGGTATACTCGCCTTTCCGCTGGCTGTGGAGAGTGCGGCGCACCTTCAGCGTACCGGTATTCCCGTCGAAGTCGCTCCACTGCAGACCGCAGATCTCACCGCGGCGCAGGCCGGTCATCAGCTCCGTCTGGAAGAAGTCTCGCCACACCTCGTCCTGCTCCACCACTGTAAGGAAGTCGTCCAACTCCGCACGGGTGAGAATGCGCTTGGGCTTGTAGTTGGGCTTGGGCGCTGTCGTGCCTTCGGTGGGGTTTCTTGGAATGACATGCGCCTGCACCGCGTCCTTCAGCGCGGCGTGGAGTGTGGAATGGATGTGGCGCACCATGGAGTCGGAGAGCTGATGCCCCATCTCGGGATGCTCGTGGATGCGCCCCTCCGTTTTCAGGCGGCGGTACATCCGCTGGATGTCCTGCTGGGAGAGGAGGGAGATTTGCTTGTCGCCCAACTGCGGCTTGATGTAGTATTCAATGTAGCGGCGGGCGGCCTCGCGGGGGTAGCGACGGTAGCCCTCGAGGGTACCGGGCCGCACCGTACCCGCCTTGTACTCCGTGAGCCAGCGGTCCAGCCACTGGCCCAGCGTCATCCGGCTGTCCTCGGTCAGCTCCACATCGCGGTAGCACTCGATGTTCTGGTGCAGCTTGTCCAGCAGGGCCTTTTGCGTCTTGGCATACACATGACGGAACAGCGGCTCGCCGTTTTCCCGGTGGCCGATGACGATGCGGCCCTCCCAGCGTCCGTCGTCACGCCTTCGCACCATGCCGTCACCGGCCGGTCTTCGTTTTGCCATTAAGGTCACCTCCTTGCAGCAACACAACATACCACAAGCTGCGGGGGAAAGCTACTGAAAGATTTCCCTTTTCTTTGCTTACGGCGTGGCAGATTTTGCGCCGCTTACTCCTCCCGATGGAACAGCAGCACATCCCGAAAGGAGATGCTGCCGTGGGTGGAGGCCACCTCCCGGACGCTGCTGCCGCGCATTTTGTTGTACTCGTCCCGGGTCATATCTATGTCGCCGCCCAGCAGATGGTTGGTCATGTTGTGCTCCACCACCAGCTTGAACAGCAGCTTACCCAACCTGTCGCCGAACACGCCCAGTGTGCCCTCCAGCATCTCTTGCAGCGTGCGGGGCAGGTATGCGACCGACCGTTCGGCGTGCAGGCGGCCACAATACTGCCGCAGGGCCTTCTCCACAAACTCATTGCGGGTGGGGCAATTATCCAGCTTGTAAAATGCGTCCACTTCCTGCCACACTTCGTCTGACAGCCACACGGAGTGACGGCTTTTTCCGTTGTTGTCCATTAAAAATTCCTCCTTTTTTGTATGTCTGCGCCGCCCAAAACCCTTGAAAACACGGGGCAAACGGGCATTTTTCCAAAGAATAGCGCCAAAGCATATTGGGAGCCCCTAAATCAGCGTCAATCTCAAAATCCCGCAACCCCCCGTCAGCAGCGCCCCCCCCGCCGCCCGCCCTTTGTTTGTTTTTA
>ERZ859776.1204-NODE-1204-length-9933-cov-1.533003_pt1 | contig 9933 bp, 9 predicted proteins | sample MGYA00509987_ERZ859776 | MGnify/ENA primary metagenome ERZ859776 (study PRJEB30046, sample SAMN00715146) | human gut metagenome | study: EMG produced TPA metagenomics assembly of the A metagenome-wide association study of gut microbiota in type 2... | reverse complement strand
CAAGGAAAAATTAAGTGTTAAATTATATTTGGGCAGGCATGATTATAATATCAGTGCTTTATGGAATGGCAACAGGCAGGATGGAACAGGTAGGAAACGGAGCAATAGAATCCACAAAAGAGGCTGTTAGTATGTGCATTACAATGCTTGGAATTATGAGCATGTGGATGGGATTTATGAACGTGGCATCAAAAAGTGGAATGATAAAAAAACTGGAAAAAATACTTGAACCGATTATTATGTGGCTGTTTCCGGGTTTGCCTCATAACCATAATGCAAGAGAACCGATAGTAACTAATATAATTGCAAATATATTAGGTTTGGGATGGGCGGCAACACCGGCAGGACTAAAAGCAATGGAGGCATTAGCAGAAAATCCATTAGAACAGAGTGGATACGTATTAAGTGAAAATAAATCAGAGATAAAGAGGCAAAGAAAAAGAAAGTGTACATTTCCAAAGCATATTGCAACTGATGAAATGTGCACTTTTTTAGTATTAAATATTTCTTCACTTCAAATTATTCCTGTAAACATTATTGCGTATAGAAGCCAATATGGTGCAGTAAATCCGTCAGCAGTTGTGCTTCCGGCAATTATTGCAACAAGTTTTAGTACAGGAGCAGGAATATTGTGGTGTAAAATAATGAGTAGAGAGTAATGTCAATCGTTTGACATAACTAATTGATTATTATAAAATTAGTTGATTAATTATATATGGAGGAAATGACAATGAAAAATACAGTAAAAAAAGCAATGGCGATAGCAATTGCAGTCTCAATGACAACAAGTATTGCAACAGTAGGTTATAACAAGATTCAGGCACAGGAAACAAATAAAACAGTAACTTTTTCAGTAGAAAAGTTTACAATTGGACAGGGTTATGTAGTTGAGCCTGTAAGCGTTGAAGTTAGTGACGATATGACAATATCTGATGTATTTGAGAAAGTAATGAATGAAAAAGAAATTAAATATACAGGTTCAAAAAACTATGGATATTTATATTTGCAAAGCATAGAGAATGCTGATACAGGAATTATTGACATACCGGAAGAAATAGCAAAAATGCCTTCTTATGAAAGTTCATATGAGTATGAAGGAGAAACTTATACAACATCATATTCAGCTCCGTCAAATAAAAAAAATGATGGTAATACACAGCCAAACAATGGTTTAGGAGAATATTCCTATAATAGTATGGCTGGATGGACGATTTCTGTAAACGGAGATAATAATAATGGAAATCTTACACCGTCAGATATTGTAAAAAATGGTGATGTAATCAGATATCAGTTTTCAGTATATGGATGGGGAGCAGATGTTGGATTAAGCAATTATGCAGGAATGGAACCATTAAAGGTTGCTGATAAAACAACTCTGACAAAAGAATTAGCAAAAATTAATAAAAATAAAGCAGTATGGATGAATAATGAAAATGTTAAAACTGCGTATGAAAATGCAATTAAAGTTGCAACAAAATTGATGGCAACTCAGGATGAAGTTGATGAGGTGGTTGCAGAATTGAAGAAAGCTGAAAACGAAACAACTACAGCACAGGATGCAACAACAGTGAAACCTACGACAACAATTCAGCCTACAACAGCAGAAACAACAGTGCAGGCTACAACAACAGAAATACAGACATTAGGAAAAGCAACTGTAAACTCAGTAAAGAAAGTAAAAGTAAGAAAAGCAAAAATTTCAATTAAGAAAATTGCAGGTGCAGAAGGATATCAGTACAAATACTCTTCAACAAAGAATTTCAAAAAAGGAACAGTAATTGTAAAGACTACTAAAAAGAATGTTTTAATAACAAAGAAATTTAAGAAAAATCAGAAATGCTACGTTAAAGTAAGAGCTTACAAAACAGTAAATAAAGTAAGAGTTTATGGAAAATGGAGCAAAGTTAAATCAGTAAAAATTAAGTAATAAATATTTATATTAAACAAGAGGAAACACATGAAAAAATTATTAGCAACAATTGCAGACTTCAGTTATGGGAAGTCAGACACCGTCAAAGGATGATATAGAAAACACAATAAATAAAATTTCATATTATCAGATGAATACGGTAAAAAATCCAGCATACGGAAGCGTAGGCGGAGAATGGACGGTGTTTGGACTTGCCAGATGTGGAAATATTAAAGATGAATATATAGAAAAATATGTAGGCAATGTATCAAAAACAGTTGCAGATAACAAAGGAATTTTATCAACAAGAAAATATACCGAATATGCAAGAACAATTATTGCATTAACTGCTATTCAAAAAAATCCTCAGAATTTTTCGGGATACAATTTATTACAGCCTCTTGCAACATTTGAAAATATAATGATACAAGGTGTAAATGGAGCTGCTTACACACTTATGGCTTTTGATTGTGGCAATTATGAAATTCCGGACGCAACGACAGGAAAACAGACAACAAGAAATAAGTTAATTGATTTCTTAGTAAAACAACAACTGAACAATGGCGGATGGAATTATATGGGGACAGAAGCAGATGTTGATGTGACTGCCATGGTTATTCAGGCACTTGCTCCATACTATAATGAAAAACAAAATGTAAAAGAAAGCATTGATAAAGGACTTGCAATTCTTAGCACTTTACAGAAATCTGATGGTGCATATGGAAATACAAGTGACTCAAACTGTGAAAGTACAGCACAGGTTTTAACTGCATTATCTGAAATGAGAATAAAAATTGATGATAGCAGATTTGTGAAAAACGGCAAAACCGTATATGACGGTTTAATGACATTTTATAAAGATAATGGTGCTTTTTGCCATACGAAGGGAAAAGGCGCAAATCAAATGTCTACAGACCAGGCAATGTATGCAATAACAGCTTATTACAGAAGTATATCAGGAATGAACAGACTCTATGATATGAGTGATGGAATTATTAAAATAGAAAATACAAAGGTAGAAACAACTAAGGCAGATAATAAAGAAGAAATAAAAAGTAGTGCGTCTGATAAAAATAAGAATGATGCAAATAACAACGATAAAAACAATTCTACAAGTAAGAACACAAAAAAGAATGCATTATCAAATTCAAAAAATAATAGTAAATCAAATGGAAATACGTTAAATAATAGCGATGATACCGACAATAGAGAAAATAATGAATCTAAGAATAGAAAAGATAACAATGTAGAAACGGAAGAAAATACTAATACTACAGATAACTTAGAAAATGCTACAGATGTTTTAGAAAATAATGATGAAGAAAATAAGATAGCTACAGACAATAATAAAGAAGAAACAGAAAATAAAAATTCAGTTAATAATAAAGAAAATGTTACTAAAGAAACAAAACACAAAAATAGAAGACCTTATATTATACTTATTTTTGGAATATGTTGTGGTATAGCCGGAAAATTTGGATATGATATTTATAAATATAAGAAGAAAAGAGTGACAAATAAAGATGAATAAAACTAATTTGAGAAAATTAAGCATATGTATAATTACAATACTTATGACATTTTCCTTGTGGGGCTGTGGAAATAGTAAAAGTGTAAAATCTGAAAAGGCAACACAAAAATGTACTTTGTATGTGACTTGTATAAATGCAATAAATAGTAACAAATTACAGGATAATATACGAAAAGCACAACCAAAAGATGGCGTGATATATGAGACAAAGGAAGTTAAATTTACAGAAGGGGAATCCTGCTTTGATATTTTAGAGAGAGAATTAAAAAATGAAGGAATACTGATTGAAAGTAGCATAACGCCGGCAACAAAAAGTGTATATATAGAAGGAATTAATAATTTATACGAATTTGACTGTGGAAAACAGTCAGGTTGGATGTATACTGTAAATGGAGATGTACCAAATGTAAGTTGCAGTGAGTACAAGATTAAAGAAAATGATGAAATAAAATTTCAATATACATGTAATTTAGGAGAGGATATAGAAAAGAAATGAGAGAAGAATTCGGAAGATTTCACCCGGTAGTAAATATATTATTTTACGCATTTATATTGGGAATTACTATGTTTGTGAATCATCCGATTATGATATTCATTTCTTTTTTATTTGCCACGGTTTATTTTGTAATTGTATACAAAAACAAAAAAATAAAAAAGTTAACAGGGTTATTAGGCTTGTTTATTTTTGCAGGGCTGATAAACCCTCTTTTTTCTCATAGAGGAATGACGGTGCTATTCTTTTTGCCAACAGGAAATGCAGTCACTTTGGAATCTATTATATATGGAATGTTTGCAGCAGGAATTTTAGTTACGGTAATGATTTGGATTTTTACATTTCAAAAAATAGTAACGGAAGATAAAATTATGGCTGTATTTGGGAAGATAGTACCTACGCTTGCTTTAATTTTTTCAATGGTATTAAAATTTGTACCGGCATTTGTGGCTCATGCAAAAGAAACTTCGGATGTAAATAGAGTTATGGCAATTGCAAATGGAAGTGATATTAACAAAATGAATTTTATCCGAAAAGTAAAAATGCAGGTGAAAAATTTCTCAATTACAGCAACATGGGCATTGGAAAATTCAGTGGATACGGCTGATTCGATGGCATCAAGAGGCTACGGAGTAAAGAGAAGGACAAATTTTAATAATTATAAATTAACATTAAGGGACATAATCGCCTTGATATGGATTATATTTTTGGGCGGAATTGTAGTTTTAGGGTGTATATTTGGATGTGTCAAAACACACTACTATCCGATAATCTATATAGAAGAAAATAAGTATGCAACGTTGGTTTACATAACATATTCAGCACTTTGCGCAACACCAATTTTAATAAATATTATGGAGGAGATAAGATGGCTCAGATTGAAATCAAAAATTTAACATTTAAATATGCTATGGCAGATTCTTCATGTTTAAAAAATGTTTCATTAAATATAGAAAATGGTGATTTTGTTGTTGTATGTGGAAAATCAGGCTGTGGAAAGACGACATTGCTCAGATGTTTAAAAAGTGTACTTACTCCAAATGGAGACAAAGCTGGGGAAGTCTTATTTGAAAATAAAAAAATTGAGGAAGTTGATGAAAGAACTCAGGCAATGAAAATTGGATTTGTAATGCAGAATCCTCAACAGCAGATTGTAACGGACAAAGTATGGCATGAGCTTGCATTTGGTTTGGAAAACATGGGAATGGCAAGAGAAGAAATAGGGGCAAGAATTGGCGAGACAGCAGAATATTTTGGAATAGCAAAATTATATGAAAGGACGACAAACAGCCTTTCAGGCGGACAAAAACAGTTACTTAATCTGGCGTCAGTTATGACAATGCAGCCTAAAGTAATAATTTTAGACGAACCTACAGCTCAGTTAGACCCTATAGCGGCAGAAAAATTTATTCAGATGTTACATAAAATAAATGATGAACTTGGAACTACGGTTATTATTTCTGAACATAGATTAGACCAGTTGTTACCTGTTTGCAGTAAAGCCGTAGTTATGAAAAATGGAGAAATTTTAGCTGATGACAATAGTTATAAAGTCGCAGATAAACTTTATAATACAGAAGAATTTCAATTTATGCCTATACCGGCTCAAATTTATAAAGAGATTGGAGAATTATCTGAAAATATTCCACTTACAGTAGGTCAGGGAAGAAAATGGATTGAGAATTATGTAAACCAAAATCAGATAATAAAAGAAAATATAGCAAAACAAAATAGATTAATCAACTTAGAGTATGAGAATAAAGATAAAAATAAATCTGCGAAAGACATTGCAATCAGTGGAAAAAACATATGGTTCAGATATGAACGTGATGGAGCAGATATAATTAAGGGGATTAGTGTTAATATAGAAAATGAACAGATTTACTGCATATTAGGAGGAAACGGTGCAGGAAAATCAACATTAATCAAAATATTGTGTGGAATATTGAAGCAATATAGAGGAAAAGTAAAAATAAATGGCAAAATTGTGTACATGCCACAGAATGTCCAGACAATGTTTCTTCATGACACGGTTATAGATGAGGTTGATGGAAATAAAGATATTTTAACAAAACTAAATCTGGATAAATATGAAAAAACACATCCATATGATTTGAGTGGAGGCGAGCAGCAAAAGCTTGCAATGGCAAAGGTGTTGTTGTGTAATCCTGATATTTTACTTTTAGATGAACCAACAAAAGGAATTGATGTAATTTATAAAAAAGAAATGGGAAAAATAATTCTTGATTTAAAAAAACAGGGAAAGACGATTGTAATAGTAAGTCATGACGTGGAATTTTGTGCAGAATATGGAGACAGATGTGCTATGTTTTTCCAAGGAAAAATTATTTCAGAAAGCAGTATAAGAGAAATGATTTGCACAAACAGATTTTACACAACAGTTTCTCATAAAATGGCAGGAGAATTAATTGAAAAAGCAATTACAAAGGAGGAAGTGGTATGGTCAATGACAGCCGGTTCTATTACGGAGTAGGTTTATTAATTATACTTATTTCATTTGTTGTATTTGCGTTAGGATTTGAAAAAAGAAAACCGAGGGCAAGAGAAATAGTAATGCTTGTGTGCATGATTAGTTTTGCAGTTATCGGAAGAGTTATTTTTTACATGACTCCACAGGTAAAACCTTGCGCTGCAATTATAATTATTACAGGAATTGCATTAGGTAAGAAGGCAGGATTTTTAACAGGAGCCATGACGGCATTTGTGTCAAATTTTTTTATGGGTCAGGGTCCCTGGACACCATGGCAAATGGTAGCCTTTGGACTTTTAGGATATATTTTTGGGATTGCATACAGTAAAAGGAATGTGGGAAGTTATATTCCTAAGAAGCAAAAAAATTTTATTTGTTTTATGGGGATGCTTGCAACAATAGTTGTTTATGGTGTTATTATGGATACGGCAACAGTTCTTATGTCTACAGACAGTCCAAGTGTTCAGACTTTTATAACAGCTTATACTGCAGGATTTATTATGAATGTAATACATGGTATATCAACTTTTATATTTTTATGGTTTATGTTAATTCCGATGCTAAAAAAGATTGATAGAGTTAACATTAAATACGGAATGTATGTAAAATAAGTAGCAAAAAGTATTTACAAAAAACGAGTAAAAATAACACAAAAACAAGTAAAATAAATATGATTGACATTTGTAAACAAAGTGTTAAAATAAACGTGGTGCGAAGATGTACATAGTGATACTTCGCACTATATTTTTGTTTCGTATATAAGAAACTAATGAGAAAAGAGGTAGGAAAAATGGATTACAAATTTCTTTTAGACATAGCTATTATTCTAGCTAGTACAAAGATTCTTGGTCTCTTCACAAAGAAAGTTAATATGCCACAGGTTGTTGGTGCTCTTTTGGCTGGTGTTATTTTAGGACCTGCATGTGTAGGAGTGTTAACAGAAACAGACATGATACAGAATATGGCAGAATTAGGTGTAATTGTTCTTATGTTCTGTGCAGGTATGGAAACTGACATTGAAGAACTTAAACGAAGTGGAAAAGCTTCATTTGTAATAGCACTTTTAGGTGTTATAGTTCCTTTAGTTGTTGGTGGTGGTGTTGCATATTTATTCATTAATAATGGATATATTGATACATCAGATGTTACAAGTTCAGTATTTTTACAGTCAGTATTTATTGGTGTAATTTTAACAGCAACTTCTGTAAGTATTACAGTTGAAACTTTAAAAGAATTAGGTAAATTAAAAACTAAATCAGGAAATGCAATTCTTGGAGCTGCCATTATTGATGATATTTTAGGTATCATAGCTCTTACAATTGTAACAAGCTTAGCTGACACATCAGTAAATATTGCAGTTGTTTTATTTAAGATAGTATTATTCTTCGTATTTTGCGGAGTTGTCGGAGTTATTGTTTATTATGCATTTAAGAAATGGTGTGAAATTAGTGGTAAAGGAATGCACAGACATGCAATTATTGCATTCGTTATCTGTCTTGTAATGGCATTTTGTGCAGAACATTTCTTTGGAGTTGCAGATATTACAGGTGCATTCTTCGCAGGCTTAATTATATCAATGACTCAGAAAGATCAGTTCATCGCATCAAAATTTGATGTATTATCATATTTGCTTTTAAGCCCAATTTTCTTTGCAAGTATCGGTCTTAAGGTTGAACTTCCAAAGATGGGACCTGCAATCATTGCATTTGCAGCAGTAATAACAATAGTTGCATTGTTAACAAAGATTATCGGTTGTGGACTTGGCGCAAAGGTTTGCGGATACAAGAATTATCAGGCACTTAGAATTGGTGTTGGTATGATTTCAAGAGGTGAAGTTGCCTTAATCGTAGCCAGCAAAGGTGCAGCAGTAGGTCTTATGAGTAACAATATTATGGGACCAATTATTATAGTCGTTGTTATTACAACAATCATTACACCTATTTTCAGAAAACCTGTATTCAATAAGGAAATTATCCCTATTGAAGGAGAAGTATCACTTGCAGATAATTACAAGAAGATTGATGAATACAGAACAGGTGAAAAACAGGATAATTAAAATTGACATAATGGATTTTAATACATGAAATGTCATAGCTTAATCAAATGGTTAGGTTATGGCATTTTTTTTATGTAAAATTCATATTATTTATAAAAATAAAATGGCAGGTGCTAAGTGAATATTGCAACATTGTCTAATTACATAATTCCCATTTTAATATTAATAATAGTTTTATATGGATTAAAGAAAAAAACGAAAGTGTACATTGATTTTGTAGATGGGGCAAAAGATGGATTTGCGACAGTAATAAAAGTTATGCCGACTTTAATAGGGTTAATGGTGGCGGTAGGAATGCTTAGAGAGTCAGGAGCAATGGACTTTTGTGGCAAACAGATTGGAAAAGTAACAAAATATATTGGATTTCCGGGAGAGTTAGTGCCGTTAAATATAGTAAAAATATTTTCGTCTTCGGCAGCAACAGGAATGCTTCTTGATGTTTATAAAAAATATGGAGTAGATTCATATATTGCAAATGTAGCTTCAATCATATTGAGTAGTACAGAAACGGTTTTTTACACGATGTCGGTTTATTTTATGACTGCAAAGGTAACAAAGACAAGATGGACTCTTCCAGGAGCATTATTTGCCACTCTTACCGGAACAATTGCAAGTGTAATGGTAGCTAAATTAATGTAGCTGATAAATAATTTAACTAAACTTAGTGCAAAATTAATATTAGAGACAAGTTGAAATGAAAAAAATATAAAATTATAATGTAATAAATAGTGTTAGGACGAATAGTCTGTGTATGTGAAATATAGTAATAAATTCGGAGGTGCATCTATGATTTATACGGTTACATTTAATCCTTCTATTGATTACATAGTAACAGTAGAAGATTTCAAAGAGGGATTTGTAAACAGAACATCTGAGGAGTTAATGTTCCCTGGTGGAAAAGGAATTAATGTTTCAATGGTACTTAGTAATCTTGGATTTGAAAATACAGCTTTAGGATTTTTGGCAGGATTTACAGGCGACAGTGTTCAGGGAATGCTTACAGCAAATGGTGTAAATGCTGACTTCATAAAAGTTAATGAAGGTATAACAAGAATAAATGTTAAAATCAGAGCTCAGAAAGAAAGTGAAATAAATGGTATGGGCCCTGGAATAAAACAGGACGATATTGATGCGTTATATGAGAAATTAGACAAAATTCAGGATGGGGATATTTTAGTTTTAGCAGGAAGTATACCATCAGTAATGCCTGAAACAATGTACAGTGATATTATGGAACACTTACAGGGAAAAGATATTAAGATAGTTGTTGATGCAACAAAAGATTTACTTGTTAATGTTTTAAAATACAAACCATTTCTTATTAAGCCAAACAATCATGAATTAGGTGAAATATATGGAGTTACATTAAATACAAGAGATGAAGTTGTGCCTTATGCAAAGAAAATGCAGGAAGCCGGAGCAAGAAACGTTTTAATTTCAATGGCAGGGGGAG
>ERZ859776.1201-NODE-1201-length-9944-cov-5.394984_pt1 | contig 9944 bp, 13 predicted proteins | sample MGYA00509987_ERZ859776 | MGnify/ENA primary metagenome ERZ859776 (study PRJEB30046, sample SAMN00715146) | human gut metagenome | study: EMG produced TPA metagenomics assembly of the A metagenome-wide association study of gut microbiota in type 2... | reverse complement strand
GGTTTTTATTTTTGTTGTGTGTTGGGGAGGGCGCGTTTATGCATATAATATAATCATTAAGATTGGAAAGGGATCGATTACTATGCATGAAACAAGAACATTGGAATTCAAAGAAAAGATTACGAATACTTTTTTGAAAACAGTCAGTGCCTTTTCAAATTATAATGGTGGAACAATTCTTTTCGGTGTAGATGACGATGGCAATGTGAAAGGTCTGCCAGATATAAAGCAGGCTTGTCTGGATATCGAAAATAAAATCAATGACAGTATATCACCTCAACCAAACTATACACTTGAAATACAAAATAATGACCAGACAATAAAACTCACTATAAAAAGTGGTCTTCAGAAGCCATATTTATATAAGTCAAAAGCATACAAACGAAATGATACAGCAACGATAGAGGTAGATACACTGGAATTTTCAAGGCTTGTATTAGATGGAAGAAATATTAGCTTTGAAGAACTGCCTTGTAAAGACCAGCAATTATCTTTTGAAATTTTACATCGTAAGCTGAAAGAAAATATTCAGATTGAAACTTTCAATCAGGATACATTAAAGACATTAAACCTGTATAACAATGTAAATGGGTTTAATAATGCAGCAGGACTTTTGGCAGATAAAAATCATTTTTCGGGAATTGATATTGTTAAGTTCGGTGAGAATATCAGTATTATTCAAAAAAGAGTGACCTTTGAAAATATATCAGTTTTAGAGGTGTATGAAAGAGCACTTATTGTGTTTAGAGACTATTACCAATATGAAATAATACAGGGCGCTGACAGAAAGATGATGGAGAAAATACCGGAAGCAGCTTTCAGAGAAGCAATTGCAAATGCTTTGATTCATAGAGTATGGGATGTTGATTCTCACATCAGAGTTTCCATGTTTGATGATAGAATAGAAGTTGTATCTCCTGGTGGATTGCCAGCAGGAATAACGGCAGAAGAATATTTATCAGGTAAACTTTCCATTTTAAGAAATAGAAATCTTGCAAATGTATTTTACAGATTGGGCTTTGTAGAGATATTTGGAACAGGAATTACACGAATAAAACAACTGTATGCAGAGAGTCTGATAAAACCAGATTTTGAAGTGTCAGAAAATACTATAAAAATTGTGCTACCGGTATTTGAAACGAATGTCAATTTAACTGAAGACGAAAAAGTAATTTATAAATCCTTAAGTAAGACGATGCTGAAACCAATAAGTGAAATTGCACCATATGTCCCATTTGGTAAATCAAAAACAACGCAGTTGTTGAAATCTATGGAAGAAAAAGGTGTGATTGCAGTTGAAGGAAAAGGTAGAGGAACAAAATATATAATTAAGTGAGGGTATATAACTATGATAAAAGTACTTTTCATCTGCCACGGCACTCCAGTTTTATGATAATGCATACCTTTGCAGAATGGGGCGACACAGGGCAGAATATGGCGGGAAACCTTGGAATTACTACGGTTTAGATTACTAAGGCTCATGGCGGATAAGCCAGAATAGTGGGAGAAATTGGAAATATTCCTTAGCAGTAACCTACTACTAAGCGATGGCAGATGTACAAGAGTTTGAACAGATAAAGCCACAATGTACCCGAAATTTCAGTCTTGCGAAGAGACTGAAAGCAACAGAAGAATTGAATTTGATGGAGGAACGATTATGAATAAAAAGAAAAAAATAACCATATTGGTATGTACTCTTTTTATGGTGTTTAGTTTAGGGGCTTGTGGAAAAACAAAAGAAGATGCAGCTGTCGTAACACAGCAGGAAAGCAGCCTACAGATCGAAAGTATGGATGAGGAGACGACATCAGAAGAATCCACCACTTTTAATAACGGTGAAGAAGATGATATAGAGCTAAAAGATACAATTGAAATAGATTTCACCTATGATTACACAGAAGATATCAAAGCGGATGTTGCCTATGTGGTATCAAATTCATCCTCTCTTCAGGAGGAATTAAAGAATATCGATACAATTACCCAAAAATACACCTTGCTGGCAGAGTCTGCGCAGACTCAAGGAGAGATGAATGTGGCATCTCAATGGCTTTATGTGATTTGGGATACGGAACTGAATAATCTTTGGAGCAGATTCAGTAGCTTGGCAAATCAGGATACTAAAGAAATGGTTCTTGAAGAACAGAGAAACTGGATTGCTATGAAAGAAGAAGTAACATTAATGAGCCTTGGTTCTCAGGAGGAAAATGGCAGTATGTATCCTATGCTTGTAAATTCCCTTTGGGAAGAAAAAACCAAGAACAGGGCTTATTTCATTGCAAATGAGCTGGCACAGATTGAGGGAGAATCTTTTGCCATGCCGGAAGCATCTACAAAGTACGGTTTGTTTGTCGATAACCAGGGAACCGATGCCGTGTACAGTTCACTAATCACTCAACAAAGCTGGGAGGGAGAAGATGAGGCGATCATTTCTGTCTATAGGCTGGGTGAAATAGAAGGAAGTTTTATTGATAATGGAAATGGAAACCTTGATTTCACATCGGATGACGGCAGCATTAAGGGAACTATCCAAATCAACGGATGGAATGGAGCAACTTTTGAAGTCACGGAAACAATAGGAGCAGTTCCATTCTCTGTAGGGGAGAAATTTGAGTTTCCTTTCGCATTTTAGTCAAAAAGATGGTGATTTAAAATTATGCGAAAGTAGCAGAGCTTCACAAGTTTTATGGTATAATTTGAATGCAAATTGAGCAACAAATCTGGGAAAACATAATCATCAATGTGTAAAATGTGATAGTCATGAGGAAAAAACGAGAATCACCGAAAGGGTGAGGGAGGCATTGTGCGGGAAGAGGATCAAACAACCAGTAGCCTTGGCTGTATTATTTGTTCTAATGTTTATTGGTGGATGTTTTTTGGTGAAAGCCAATCAAGCAAAGAAATTTGAGAAAAACGATTATGGGGTGTTTTTAAATGCGGACGCCTCATCTTTGGAACGATTTAAAATGTATGAAACGGTTGTAATTGATGCACAGTATTTTACAAAAAGGGATATTGAATTGCTCCATCAAAATGGAACAGTCGTATATACATATCTAAATATTGGGTCGATTGAAAACTTCAGGGAGTACTATACAACCTATGCGGAACTGGCAATCGGTGAGTATGAGCATTGGGAGGAAGAAGAATGGGTAGATGTAGCAAACCCAGACTGGCAGAAGTTTATAGGACAGCTTTCTCAGGAACTATATGAAAAAGGTGTTGACGGATTCTTTATAGATAATTGTGATGTATATTATTACGATCCGCACGAGAGTATTTTTGAAGGCATTACAGCGATTCTACAAAACATGATGACGTTTGGAAAAGCGGTCATCATCAACGGTGGAGATACTTATGTGGCGGAATATAGGGAACGCTATGGGGCGATTGATCAGATTATGACAGGTGTAAATCAGGAATCAGTATGGAGCAGTATTGATTTTGATAGCGGAACTTTTTGTGAACAAACGAGCGAGACGAGAGATTATTTCTGCAAATATTTGGAAACGTGCAAGGCGGATGGGGTGGAAGTGTATCTGTTGGAATATACAACTAATCAAAAACTGATTCAAAAAATAAAAGAATACTGCAAGGAGCAAGATTTCCATTGTTATATTTCCAGTTCCCTTGAACTTAGATAATGAGTGTTGAGAGATTACTTGCAAAGGAAGCATTTGGTAAAAAGGCGATACGAAGTGTGAAAACTTCCGAAGCAAAGCTGTTCCTTATAAAATTGCAATAGGAAGATGGGAAAAGCTACAGTTCCATTCATACCATCCGGGGAGTGCTGCGACCAGCCTTTCAGATGGCGGTGGATGATGACATTCTGGTAAAGAATCCATTCGGATTTCAGCTTGCCGGAGTATTAGTAAATGATGCAGTTACAAGAGAGGTAATCACAAAAGACCAGATGAGAAAGTCCTTAAAGTTTGTGCATGACGATGTGGTGTACTGTAAATACTATGAAGTGGTGTACATACTGTTTCATACGGGAATACGAATATCGGAATTTTGTGGTCTGACGCGGAAGGACATTGATCTCGAGAACAAAACTGTGAATATCGACCATCAGTTGCAGAGAACATCGGATATGCGATACATCATAGAAACCACAAAGACAAATGCCGGAACAAGAGTATTGCCGATTACAGAGGATGTGGCACAGATGTTTCAGGCAATCATTGAGGATAGAAATGCACCGAAAGTGGAGAAATCTATAGACGGATATAGCGGATTTCTATTTTACGATGATAATGGAATGCCACTTGTGGTAATGCATTGACAGCACCGATTCAACCATATGGTTGGCAGATACAATGACATCTACTGGGTGCAGATGCCAAACATCACACCTCATGTATGCCGACACACGTATTGTTCGAATATGGCAAAATCGGGAATGAATCCTAAGACGTTACAGTACCTCATGGGGCATTCGGATATATCGGTTACAATGAATGTGTACACGCATATCGGATTCGATGATGCAGAAGAAGAATTGAAACGGATGGAAGAGTTTAGAAAGGCACAGGTGGAGGTTGAGCAGAAGAAGGAGAAACCGATGTCGCAGAAGATGTTTAAGGTAATTTAAAATGGAAGATAGGCAACGCTCTGGCTTAGGCTGGGGCGTTTTTTTGTGGAAAAAAGCAGGTGTATGTGATAATATTATTTTGAATAATTGTATTTAGAAGAGGGTGATTATCATGGAGACACATTATTTGATAGATTATGAAAATGATGGAAAGAACGGTCTTAAGGGATGTGAGAAACTCACTGGTTCTGATTTCATTCACTTATTTTACACGGATAATTCAAAAAATACAACTCTTGATATTTTTACAAATCATGGTAAAGCAGAACTTTATATAAAAAAAGTTCCAGTGGGAGCCCAATCGCTGGACAAACATTTAATTGCATATCTAGGTTATTTAGTAGGAAAGAATGCTAATATACAAGCTAAGTATGTGATTATATCATCGGACAAAGGCTATGATAAAGTATGTGAGTTCCTTCGAAATGAGTGTGGAAATAGCATATCTGTTTCGAGGAGAAATATGATTGCTTTCAAACAAGTTACACAGAAAAAAGAAGTGGAACAAAATGCTGAAAAGAAAACTATTGTATCTAAGGTGGATCCGGCAAAGAAAACAAAGCTGAATCAACAGATACAACAAGCTTTGAGTTCCTCTGAAACACAGTATAGACCGGGTGTGATGAATGAAGTTGCAAAGGTTGTAACATCGTTGTATGGCAATGAAAAATTCATGAATGATGTTCATAATGCTTTGCGTGGGATGTATCCTGAGGACTATCTTGATGTATATGGAGACATTAAGTCTATATTAAGTAAATATACAACAAATTAGGATAAGAAAGCTGATTGCAATAATAAAAAACTGCTTCATAATGAAATACAACAGATTTTGAGTAAGGCAAATGTTGGTAAGGAAGTTATTGCTTATGTGCTGGGATTAGTAATTAAACATTGTGATGAGAAGAAGGCTTTGCAGACCATATATAGAGAAATAATACAAAAATTTGGTCAAAAGAAAGGTTTGGACATCTACAATAGGATAAAAAAATATATCTAGGAAGGAGAAGCAGACGGAGAACCGGAAGTGTTTACATATAATAGTTTTCCACAAGCTTTTAGAAATCAGGTTTTTTATATTTTAGAAGATGTTTTAGAGCCATATTCAAAATATGATGAAAATTTGTGGAATGTTTTCGAGGAATAAAAAACGAAACCTTTAGTAGTAACCTTTTCCCTTTTACTACCAATTTTACTACTAACAGGTAGTAACAATTTGCTTAATTCTGCTCTGATTTGCCACAATCTGTAATTTCAGAGCAAACTACATGAATCCCAGAAACCCTTGCAAAATAGGGCATTTCCGGGCAAAACAAGGAGAAATAAAATAATGATAAAAATATTATTCATCTGCCACGGCAAGTGACGAAAATAGTGCTGAAAACTTTTGAAAATCAAGGATTTTTCCAAAATCCGACCTGAATTTACGACAGATGGAGTCAAGCTATGATAAATACGTTGTGAAAGAGGTCAAAATATGATGAAAGAAAGAATTAAGAAGAGCGGAATTGATTATGTACTGGTTGGGGATTATTACATACCGGATTTGAAGTTGCCGGAGGAAAATATGGACGTATGCATCGAGAATATCTAAAAGAAAATCATCCTGTGTTATTTAATGATTTGGTATTGAGTTGCCAGCTCTGGACTTATCTTGCAGATATAAACGGGCAAGCACAGGATAGATTGAAGATCATCATCTCACAGATGCAAAAAGCCGAGTCTGTAATTGAGGAAATGAAAGAGAATAATCAATGGGAATGGATTCAGAGAATGAATAGCATTTTCAATCGTGCAGAAGAAATTGTGTTGAGTGAATTAATAAATTTATAATAAATAGTGGTTGACCCTGTGCTACGCTTCTGTTACACTACGTGTAACAGAAGCGTAGCACAGTAATAAAATGGGAAATTTCTATTTTTTCGAGACAAAATCAAAAAAATATTGTATAATATAAATAGAAGTAGTATAATACTATGACCAAGATATGTAGAGAGGAGGAGATTATATGGCACAGACATTAGCTGTAGCGAAATATTTGAATGATTTACATGTTAAAAAGCATGGATGCGCTATGGATCAAATGAAGATGCATAAGATGATGTACTTTTCACAAAGGGAGTCTTTGATGATCTCTGAAAATCCTCTGTTCAATGATGATTTTGAGGCTTGGAAATATGGCCCAGTTCTTGTAAATGTGAGAAGCGAATATTTGACGGGGCATATGTTTGATGGGGAATATGAAGAACTGAGTGATACAGAGAAAGAATTAGTAGAATCGGTTTATAAAAGATACGATGAATATGATGCATGGCAATTGAGTACATTGTCACATGCAGAACATTCTTGGCGACAGGCACGTAAGGGATTAGTTGCAGGTGAAGCTGGAAATGAAAAGATGAGTTTAACTGCGATGAAAGCTGATGCTACGAGAGAATTCCTTAGACGAAAAGGTGTCGTTCTGGCATAGAATTATATCCCACAGGAGTAAACACCTGTGGGATTGTTTATTATGGAGATATGTAATGAAGTTATCAATTGAGGAACAGAAGAAGTTTTTATTTGATAGATTGAAAACGGAACCATTAAGAAAAGTGGAAGAGAATAAAGATGATATAAAAGCATTTGTCCAAGCTACAAAAGGTGAAAAAATCTCCAGTTATTTAATAAATAATGCTTGGAATGATGACTGTGATAGAAATACAAAGGTATTTTTAGTGCGAGATCAAAAAACGAAAGAAATCGTGTTCTTTTTTGCAATAAATTGTGGAATTTTATTTAGCGAGCTTAATATTTGGAATTTAAGTCAGGCTGAAAAGGTCCCTTTTGATAAATATGTTGAAGCAATGCAGAGATTGAAGGCTTCTAATCTGAGCAAAGAAGATGAAGAAAAAGCAAATGAACAGATAAGTGAATCAATGGAAGAGTTATGGGAAGTTGTGCAAGAACCTGATCGAGTATCTTATTTGCTGAGTTTGGCAGATGAAAAAGTTCAATTGTTAGAAGAAAAAAGAGAAGCTTTGTCGGAGACTGGAGAAGGAGAGCATACGCAGCAGGTACAAGACACATTTCCTGCAATAGATATTAAGTTTCTCGGAAGAAACAAAGAATATAAACCAGAAATTCAATTGGATTTTAGGCTGGGCGTATATGTTTTCTGGGAAATGATTGTCCCGCATTTATTGGAAATCGCAGAAAAAGTTGGATGTAAATACATATATTTATTTGCGGCTGACAATACAGAGCAAAGCGTAAAAGTGGTTGCTGATCCTCCTATGTGGACACCGGATTATGATCCTTATGCAGATGAAGATGAAGTTGTTAAGGAAGAAATTCGTACATTGGTCAATTATTATATCAATGAATTAAAATTCCGTTATGTATCGAAATATAAGATATTAAAACCGCATTACGAGCGGCGATGTTATACTTTGGTTCAAGAGGTTGAACATTTACAAAGTAATAGAGAATCTGTATGGCAGAGTCATACGACAGAAGATATGAAGTAATATGTAAAGATGGAGTCCCATGTTGCAAATTTTATAATGCGACATGGGACTTTTAATGTTTATATGAGTAGAATTACAGCATAAGAGTATCATCCTTAATCGCTTCGACAAGGTTCATATCGCAGATTTTCTTGCCGCCTAAGTAGTAAGCCAATGCCACAAAACCAATAACTGCCACAAAGAGCAGAATTGCAGGAACCAACGGCAAACGCTTAGCAATGAAATCGCCTGCGGTAATTCCTCCGGCATCAAGCATCCATGCCATCAAAGGAATGTTTATTACTATGGTGAGCAAAATTGGACGGAGTGCAACGATTGCGGCTTCCCAAGCCAAAATCTTGGCGGCACCTTTTGGTGTTAAACCAACTGCAAAGTATCTTGCAAATTCACGCTTGCGCTGATGAATCTGTCCCAAAGTAGATGCAAAGATATTGGCAAGGCCGATGCAGGTCAGTATGACCGTGAACAGATAAATAATCATTCGTAAACCTTGCTGTATCTGCATCTCGTCTGCAAGTTCTTGCACACGACCTTCAAAAGCGTAACCAGGATATGCTTCTAACATTCCCTGCAATTTTTCCTCAAGCGCATCATTCTTACTTTCGTCTGTCATTTTGATGGTGTAAATTGTTTCGTCAGGTTTCAAATCGAAACCGAGGGTTGCGTAATAGCTCTCAGACATAACAAGTGTCAATGCATACTGCGTTAATTCTTCATCGAGGACGAAGATGAGGACGAGGAAGATAACGAAGAATACGAGAACGAAGATGAGGAATCAGAGGCAGTTCGGATGATGATTTCTTTGCGGAACAGGAGGAAGAATAATGCAGTTAGTGATAGCAGAAAAGCCAAGTGTGGCACAGTCAATTATCGGGAAGTTTGAACTGCCTGTAAAAGAACCGACTGCGGAAGAAATTGCAGAGCACGAAAAGCTGAAAGCACGCAGGGCAAAAAAAGCAGAATATAACCGCAGATACATGGAAAAGCGGAGAAAGCGTATCGCAGAGGAAGAACAGAAATCAAAGGAAGTAACAGTAAACGGTTAAGGGTATGGAGGATAGAGAGCTTATGAAACAGGAAGAAATCAGAAAGTGTACAAAGGTTGTGGAACTGTTCCGCAGTATGATGGATGAATTGGGAGATATGTGTGTGGTATATGATGAAAGGTTCGGCTTTATTGTACTGGAGTATTACATGGATGGGTATTTTGAGAATAATTCCAACTACGACAATGCAGAGGACTTGTATCATCACTTGTTGGATAAATGGAAATTCTGCTGGATTGTGGATAAGGCAAAGGTCAACGGGATAGAAGAATTTGAAGATTATGAACCGTCATTGACAAAGGAACAGCGGACAGAAAGGGATAAGGCTTTAGCACATTTTGAAGAAGCATTCCGGCAGATACAATAGACGGAATAAGAAAGTGTCACAACATCTGAGGGGGCAATCGGTTTGAACACTGATTGCCTTTTCTGACAGGAAATTGACGATTTAAGACGTTCCTGATGAAGGGACAGGGAAATATGCCTTGCATATCTTTTAACACGCTTAAAGGGCATAAAAAACGGAAAAAGGCTACATAATTTGAACATTTTGAAGGAGGGTATCGCAGTGGCGAGGATGGGCAAAAAGAAAAACGGTTGTGGGTGTTCTTTTTGAATGACAAGAACAGGATACAGTATAATGACCAGTTCAAGAAGTGTGTGAATGACTGTAAGCAGAGCTTCCGGTGCAGGATTGTGTGGTGCGGGAAGTATTACTCTAAGCGGAGGAAAAGGTAGAACCAGAGAAACCAAAGACCAAGAGTCAGGAAGCAAGTTTATAAAGGTTTATGGAAAGAG
>ERZ859776.1198-NODE-1198-length-9950-cov-2.460232_pt1 | contig 9950 bp, 7 predicted proteins | sample MGYA00509987_ERZ859776 | MGnify/ENA primary metagenome ERZ859776 (study PRJEB30046, sample SAMN00715146) | human gut metagenome | study: EMG produced TPA metagenomics assembly of the A metagenome-wide association study of gut microbiota in type 2... | reverse complement strand
GAAGGGCATGCTTTTTTGCATATGGAAAATGTGAAAAAATGTGAAAAAAGGGAAAAACAGGATTGACAATATTGCGGGGGGGGGTACACTGAATAACGGTAATAATAAAAGATTTCTATGATTTTACAAATAGGAGGAATGAAGAAATGAAGAGAAAATTACTTATTGCCGCAGCCATTGCATTTGCCGTGTTTGCAGTTCCTTGCGGAAACAATGCACTGGCTACTGTATCTGTAGCAAGTGAGAATAATACGGTAGCAAGTGGGAATAATACGGTAAAACCTACCCCTACTCCAACACCGGCTCCAACAGTCGATGTGAACAATGTAGTTGAAAGCATTAATAAAATTCAGATTCAAGATGCTGAAAGTGCTAAGGCGGCAAAGGATGCGCTGAAGGGAATGGGTACTGCAAATCTGAAGGCTGCTATCGAGCAGGCTATGGTACCCGGCAATGCTACAAACTCTGTAGCAGATGCTTTATATACTCTTGAGGAGTCTTATGCAAAAGCTATAGGATTGAGCAAACCTGCTGAGACTATTTTTGCGGATAACTTTGCTGATGAGAATCTGGCCATCGGTGTTACCGGAGCAACTTTCAACAATGCAGCTGCTGTATTAGTAAGTCAGCCCGAAGCAAAGCCGACTGTTTCCAACACTGGTTTCGCTATTGCCGGAACTCCTTACTACATTGATTTGCAGTTGCAGAAAAATGAAAACGAGGCAGTTGACGGAGCATTGGACGTACCCGTAGTAGTAGATATGACTGTTCCGACAGGAATGGACGCTAATAAGGTAGTTGTATTCCATTTCGTAGACGGAAAGATAGAGACTATCGTTCCCAATGTATACTACGATAAGAACTTCAAGCAGGATTCAATCGTATTTGTAGTAGATCATTTCTCCACTTTTGCTATTGCAGAAGCTAAGGCTGTCGCAGCGGCTGAAGGTTCTGACAATGCATTCCAGAGATATCGTGATAATCTGGCAAGCGAGATTGCTAACGCTAAGGACGGCGCTATCATCAAGATTACCAGAGACAAGGAAATCAATGCGCTGCCCAATGATATTATGCAGGCTCTATACAAGAAGCAGACCGTAGCTCTGGTAATGGAGTATACTTACAACGATAAGGAATACACTGTAACCATTCCTGCTGGCAAAGCACAAGACAATGCTATCGAATGGTATGGTCCTCTGTATCTGCAGATGTATTATGGCAAATAAGTAACAGCTATTGGATAAAGAAATAAACATAAGGCACTCTTCAGAGATGAAGAGTGCCTTGTTTTTGACTGAGAAAACAAATATAATGATCATATCGGAAAAAGTAAAAAAGAGGAGCGCTTTATTATGAGGAAACAAAAGCAAAAAGGTGAAGAAGTGTTAAATACTTTGGTCTATGCTTATCTGGTAATTCTTTTTGCGGGACTCCCTTTGTATATGCAGGATAAACTGGTAATGATCGGTAATGCCAAATATTTGTTTTTCCGCAATACGACACTGACACTGGGAGCATTTGTTATGTTGGCAGCTTTGTGGCAGAGGATCAGGGGAGAAAAGACACAGACGACAAAAGAGCAGCGATGGAAGAAAACGGATCTTTGTATGGTATTGTATCTGATATCTGTTGCATTGTCTTCGTTGCTCAGTCCCTGCCGTGAAGTAGTGTTTTTGGGATATCCGGGATGGTATATGGGATTGCTTACGCAGACTCTGTTAGTTGGAATTTATTTTATGGTCTCCAGGTACTATGATGGCAGCAGAAGCATCTGGTGGATCGCCGGGATCACGGCGGGAATCGTGACACTGATCGGGCTGTTGAACCGTCTGGACATCGATGTGCTGGGATCCTTCCGGGGAATGGAAAACGGAGAATGGAACCGGATGCAGCTGTTATCCACCATCGGCAATAACAACTGGTATGCCGGTTACATCAGTGTGACGGCGGGAATTTCTATGGCGGCAGCTTATTATGGAAAAAAATATGTCAGAGTACTTGGAATGATCGGAAGCTTTCTGTTTTTTGCATCGGCCATTACCTCCAACAGTACCACAGCCATACTGGCGGCCTGCGGATTAAGCCTGCTTTTGTTCCTTATTTCTCTGCGGCAGAGAGGCCGGCTGCTGCGGGCATTGGAGATATTGATGCTTTTGCCGCTTTCGGTATTTACAGTCCGGTTGTTCTTATTGTTACATCTGTCCGGACTGGTGCTGGCGGGGGATGTCGAAAAGAGGCTTTTTTTTACCGAAGTATGGTATGTCGTGTTTGGTGTGGAAGCGGTGCTGTATCTGATCCTGCGAATGCGGGAGAGGCAACAGCGAAAAGATCTTCTGGAAAGCGGCAGAATATACCGGATCGGTGTTGCTGCCGGATCGGTGATGATATGCTCGGGAGTGTTTTTGGGATGTCTGCTTCTTGGGGGGATCACCGGAAATGGAAATGAAATGCTGTCTGAGGCTGCCAACGGGCGCATTGCCCTGTGGAAGGTCACATTACTGACCTATGGAAAAGAAGGATTATTATACAAATTCTTCGGCAGCGGTCCCGGAAGCTATTATCATATGCTCTATCAATGGGGCAGCGATGTCATGGACTGGATCAACAGAGGCCTTTTGGACAACAACATCTATTCCAACGCCCACAACGAATGGCTCACCCTATTGGTTGAACAGGGATTCTTTGGCGTGACCGCCTACATTGGTATTTTTATCACAGCCCTTACGGATCTGCGAAAAAAGATATCCCAAAGCCCGGAGTGCCTTGCTGTTTTCCTGGGACTGACCGGCTACCTGATCTGTTCCCTGTTTACTTTTCAACATGTATTATCCACACCCTTTGTCTTTGCCCTGCTGGGCATGGCAGAGGGTGTTTTATGTAAAGTCATCTTAATAAAGTCTTAAAGGTTTTTCTTGTTTTTTATTAATCGTTAATCTGTTACAATAAATTCATCAGCGGGACATCAGCGTACAAAACAGATGCCCCGACAGCGTAAGGGCTCCTTGCGCAGGAAGTGTCCGGGTTGCAGCCACCGGCACAGAAATGAGGGAGAGTATGTACAATATATTGATCTGTGATGATGAGAAGGATATCGTAAACGCGTTAAAGATATACCTGAATGACAGCAATTACCATTTTTTAGAGGCTTTCGACGGCGAGGAAGCCGTACATATGGTAGAGACGAATGAGGTGCATCTGGTACTGATGGATATTATGATGCCGAAGTTGGATGGCATACAGGCAATGATCAGGATCCGGGAGAAGAGTAATGTTCCGGTGATCCTGCTGACAGCCAAGGGTGAGGATTCCGACAAGGTGCTGGGACTTACGGTAGGAGCGGATGACTATATCACGAAGCCGTTTAATCCCATCGAAGTCTCCGCCAGGGTGAAATCACAGCTGCGGCGTTATATGCAGCTGGGTGGCGGAAGTGTGCGGCCGGATGTGATCAAAGTCGGAGGAATTGAACTGGATGACAAGGAGAAACGGGTGACGCTGGATGGTGAGCCGGTAGCACTGACTCCTACGGAATATGATATTTTAAAGCTGTTGATGCAGAATCCGGGGCAGGTATTTTCTCCGAGAGAGATTTATGTGAAGATCTGGAATGATCTGCCGCTTGGCAGCGAGAATACAGTGGCAGTGCATATCCGGCATTTGAGGGAAAAGTTAGAAATCAACCCGGCGGAACCCAGATATCTGAAGGTGGTCTGGGGACAGGGCTACAAGTGCGAGAAGCAGGGATAAGAGCAGGCAGGAGCGCGGAGCTGCTCTGGGAAGTAAGGAGACAGGAATATGGATAACAGGGAAGAAAACAGCAGGAACACAGAACAGGACAGAGTGGATAATCCGGTGGAAAATACAGTGAGTACGACGGTAGAACCGGCATTGTCAGAGAATAAAAGGGAACGGAAAAAAAGAGAAAAAGCCGAGAAAAAAAAGAATGCGCCGGCACAGGGAAACAGCCTGATGGGCAGCACACTGGCCAAAGTCGTGGCATTTGTTCTGATGATCGCAGCCGCAATTGTGGGGGTGTTGGGACTCTATGGTACCTGCATGCTTGCAGATAGTGGAGCGTATTCCTCCGGTAAAATGATGTTTATCCATGATCAGCTGTTGTACCGGCAGGTCAATCAGGATCTGTATCGGATACGCGACTGGTATGAGAATGAGAGCTTGCAGACCATGGAAGCTTATTGCAGGCAGCGGAACATCTGGGTAAAGGTGGAGAGCTACGATCTGGATACGGATGAATTCCTGGGAGAATGGAAGAACGAGGATTATGTAGACAAGACAAATGATCTGACTTACCGGCTGGAGTCCCAGGTGCAGCATAGGAATGATAACACCTATATCAACACAGAAACTTCCTCTGCCTCTGATGGCTATGAAAGTTATGGAAGCACTGAAAGCTCTGATATCATGGAGCTTGAACCATCTGTCAATACCGGGTCTGACGTGGAAAGCATAACGGCAGCGGAGCAGGAAGCCCTTTCCTCCGGTAATCTGGAGAAATATCTGGATCTGGGGGATAGCGTATCCTTAGGTGGAGAGACCTATGTGCCGGTTGAACGGGCGGAACAATATGCAAAATGGATGATCAAGGATGCCTTAAGTGAGACAGAACGGCTGCAGGAAGAGGATGCAAAGGAAGCATTAGCAGAGCGTAACAAGCGTATTGTGGTTATCCTGACAGTGAATTCCAGCCTGCCGAAGGAAGATGAATATGCCCTGATCTATCATCAGGCAGAGCAGCTTTATGATAACCGGAATGTGATCCCTGTGATATGCTGTGTGGGAACAGTACTGGCATTATTATGCTTTATCTTCCTGTTGTGCAGTGCCGGACATAAGAATGGCAGGGAGGGTATTACTCCCAGTGCGATCCATGAGATCCACCTGGATGTGTATACAGTGGTCGTTGCCATTGGAGCTTTTACCGGTCTGTACCTGGCTTTTGGATGGGTAGGTATGAACCCAAGTATGATCAATCTGATCGTGCTGGTGGTACTGTTTGCAGCAGAGGTGATATGGTGTACCTTGTATTTCATGGAATTGGCTATCCGCCTGAAAATGGGAAAATGGTGGCAGAATACGATTCTGTACAGAGTGTTCCGGTTCTTCGGAAGATTCTGCAAGAGAGTTTTCCGCGGTATTGTGAAATTGATCCGTGGGATTCCTATGGTATGGAGAACAGCACTTTTGTGCCTTGCAGTCTGCGTGGTAGAGTTTTTCGGTTTAATACTGTTTTATAATGATACAGATGTATTACTCTTTTTCTGGGCCATAGAGAAATTTATTCTGTGCGGTGCGATTACTTTTGTGGCATTGATGTGCAAAGAACTGCAGGAGGGCAGTGAAGCATTGGCGGACGGAGATCTGAATCATAAGCTGGATACCTCCCATATGGTATTGTCCTTCAAGGAGCACGGAGAGAATCTGAACCGCATCGGCGAGGGAATTTCCGCAGCAGTGGAGCAGCGGATGAAGAGTGAACATCTGAAGACGGAGCTGATCACGAATGTGTCCCATGACATCAAGACCCCGCTGACTTCCATTATCAATTATGCGGATCTCATCGGAAAAGAAGTGTCCGGTGATGCGAAGAATACCGGAGACGGTTTCGGCACAGAGACTGCACAGGAGAGAGAACAGCATATATCGGAGTATGCCGAGGTGCTGCTGCGTCAGTCCCAAAAGCTGAAAAAGCTGCTGGATGACCTGCTGGAGGCATCCAAGGCCACCACCGGCAATCTGGAGGTCCATCCGGAGGTCTGTGATGTGTCGGTACTGCTGTCACAGGCGGTGGGGGAATACGAGCAGCGCTTTGCTGAAAAAAAGCTGGAGACCATCGTAAAACAGCCGGAGGAGACTGTGAAGGTCATGGCGGACGGCAGACATCTGTGGAGAGTGTTCGACAATCTGTTAAACAATATTTACAAATATGCCCAGACAGGCAGCCGTGTCTATCTGAATGTGGAGCATGACGGACAGAATGTCAGAATTATATTCCGGAATATGTCGGCATATCCGCTGGAGATGTCACCGGAGGAGCTGGAAGAACGATTCACCAGAGGGGACAGATCCCGCCATATGGAGGGCAACGGACTGGGGCTGTCCATTGCCAAGAGCCTGACGGAGCTGCAGAAGGGCGATATGGAGATTGTCACGGATGGTGACCTGTTCAAGGTGGTGATCACGTTGCCGGAGAAGGTGTAAACTGTTTTTGTAACTATTCAGCCCCATTCGCAAAACAAATTGCAAAACAAATTTTCTAAAAATAGTATTGACAAAACAGAAAAGAAAGATTATTCTTAGACACATAAACAACATTCATAAGTTTACCAAACCTGTGAGGAAGAGTAGTAAGCCTTAGGGAATTTTACAGAGAGCCGTGGGTGGTGGGATCACGGTAAAGGAACTTTCGCCGAATGGACTTCCGAGGCTGGCCCGAGAACAGATCAGTTTTAGGCGTCAGCGGGATTCGGACCCGTTATCAAGCCGATGGATATGATAGTATCCAGAAAAAAGTGGACAGAATTCGTAAGGATTTGTCAAATTGAGTGGCACCACGATGATGAGCAGAAGCTTATTACCGTCTCAAATGTATAGGAATATACATTTGGGGCGGTTTTCTTTTTTATTCGGGGTTCAGTAATCTTATGAGCAAACTAATTTCAATTGCGTGGATACGCAGAAAGAGAGGAATAAGATTATGAAGAAGAGAATTTTGGCAGCAGTATTAACCGCAGTTATGGCAATGGGTGCCCTCACCGGATGTGGCAGCACAGGAAGCAAGGATAACTACACCATCGGTATTATGCAGTACGCCGTACACGGATCTTTGGATAACTGTCGTGAAGGATTTTTACAGGGACTTGCCGAGGAAGGCATCGTAGAGGGCGAGAACCTGACGATTGAATATGTCAATGCGCAGGCAGACAACGGAACCTCCGCCATGACCGCCAGCAATTTCGTAAGTAAGAAAGTAGATATGATCTGTGCCATCGCAACTCCTTGCGCCATGGCAGCATATAATGCTACAATGAATACGGATATTCCCGTGATCTACACTGCAGTATCCGATCCTGTGGAAGCAGGTCTTGCCAGTGAAGACGGGACTCCCGTAGGCAACATCACCGGTACTTCCGATGCGTTAGCAGTAGATGCACAGTTAAAAATGATCCGCGAGGTACTTCCCGAAGCGAAGACCATCGGTATCATCTACACCACCAGTGAAGCAAACTCTATCAGCACCATCGCAGAGTACAAGGCTCTGGCAGGCAACTACGGATTCGAGATCGTGGACAGCGGTGTTACTGCAATGTCTGAGGTAGCTCTGGCAGCAGCGGATGTTGCATCCAAGGTAGATTGCATTACCAACCTGACCGACAATACCGTAGTAAGTGCACTGCAGACCGTACTGGATGAAGCTAACAAGGCAGGCATCCCGGTATTCGGTTCTGAGGTAGAGCAGGTTAAGGCAGGCTGCGTGGCATCCATGGGCCTGGAATATATCGAGCTTGGTAAACAGACCGGTAAGATGGCAGCGAAAGTCCTGAAGGGAGAGGCAAAGGCTTCCGAACTGAATTTTGAAGTGATCTCCGAGCCCAGCCTGTATGTGAATTTCGCAGCAGCTGAGAAGATCAGTCTGGAGCTTCCTGAGAACTATAAGACTGATGCTTACCAGTCCTTTGATGAGATTGTAGTACAATAGGAGGGTTTTATGGCGTTATTATTAAGTGTACTGGAACAAGGAATGATCTACGGCATCCTGGCACTGGGTGTCTACATTACCTATAAAATACTGGATTTTCCGGATCTCACGGTCGATGGCAGCTTTCCCTTTGGGGCTGCCATCACTGTGCGTCTGATCAACGGCTTCGGCGTACCGGCGATCCTCACGCTTCCCATTGCGTTCCTCGGCGGAGCACTGGTGGGAATCTGTACCGGACTGATCCATGTGAAATTAAAAGTCAGAGATCTGCTCTCCGGTATTATCATGATGACCGGCCTGTATACCATCAATCTGTGGGTAGCAGGCTCCGGCTATGTAGCTATTTTTGACAAGGAAAATATTTTCAACAACAGCTTTGTGAATAGTATTACTCCGGGCTTTTTGGTAAATTTCAAAAATATGATCATTATTTTCCTGATCACCATGGTGGCAAAATATCTGTTAGACTGGTACATGAGCACCAAGTCCGGATTTTTACTTCGTGCCGTAGGTGACAATGATACCATCGTTACCAGCCTCGGTGTGGACAAGGGACTGGTGAAGATCGTGGGTCTGTCTATTGCCAACGGCCTGGTATCCTTAAGCGGCTGTATCTATGCACAGCAGCAGAGAAGCTTTGAAATCTCCATCGGAACCGGTGCGGTAGTCATTGGTCTTGCCAGTGTTATCATCGGCACCAGTCTGTTCAAGAAGGTAACATTCTTCCGTGTGACCAGCAGTGTAGTGGTAGGATCCATTCTCTATAAGGCATGTGTGGCAGTTGCCATGTTCGCAGGCATCAGCCCCAACGCTATCAAGCTGATCACAGCAGTCCTGTTCCTGATCATTCTCGTGATCAGCATGGACAGAAAGAAGGTGAAAGCATGCTAGAGCTTATCAATATCAATAAAAATTACAATCCCGGTTCGGTCAACGAGCTGTGTCTGTTCAAGGATTTCAATCTTACCGTAAAGGACGGAGAATTCGTATCTGTCGTAGGAAGTAACGGTTCCGGTAAGACTTCCATGCTGAATATCATCTGCGGAAGTATTGCGGTGGACAGCGGCAGGATTCTGATCAATGGAGAAGATATTACAAAACAGAAGGATTATATCCGTCAGCGCCGGATCGGCAGAGTGTATCAGGATCCCTCCAAAGGGACCTGCCCCAGCATGACGATCTTAGAGAATATGTCTATCGCAGAGAATAAGGGTAAGCCTTATAATCTGGGACGCGGCGTGAATAAAGCAAAGCTGGAAGAGTATCGAGAGATGCTTCGGCCTCTGAACTTGGGTCTGGAGGATAAGATGGGCGTGCAGGTCGGTTCCCTCTCCGGAGGACAGAGACAGGCGCTGGCACTGCTCATGGCGACTATGACACCGATTGATTTCCTGATCCTGGATGAGCATACCGCAGCGCTGGATCCCAAGACCGCGGAGATCATCATGGAACTCACCGACCAGGTCGTGAAAGAGAAAAAAGTGACCACAATTATGGTCACACATAATCTGCGCTATGCCGTAGAGTACGGCAACCGACTGATCATGATGCATGAAGGAAAAGCTATTCTCGATAAGACCGGCGAGGAGAAGAAGAGCATCAACACGGAAGAGATCATGGCGATCTTCAATAAGATCAGTGTAGAATGCGGTAACTAAATTGAAAGTTAGTGAAGAAATGCTTTCGAATCCCCGTAGCTCGCATTGGGGCTAAGAACCGCAGACCCGCTTCCGCTTCGGACGCAGACCGTAGCGGTACATAAGCGAGGACAATACCCTCGCTAAGTACCGACGGCTGCTTAGAGTCTGCTTGTCCTTACCCCAACTGCGGGCTACTGGTTTTTTGAAAGCTTTTGTACCAAAGTGCCCCAAAATCGCCAAAAAAGTACAAAAACATAGCATTTTGCATTTGGAAACAGTATTATTTTCGCAAAGACATGATTATCCTTCCGTTTGGTACAAAGAATTTAATTTTTTCTAGTTTTTTGTATCAGAAAAGTAATTTTATGCCAATTTGCGAAAATCATTTTTTAAAGCAAATTTCTGGAATATTCAAGAAAACAGAACTCCCGGGGCGGACAGAATGCCTTCCGGAAGCTGTTTGTCGGAGAGTGTTGATATTCCCTTAAGAAGTGGTCAGGATTCAGGGTGGAGCGAACACGATGTTCGCGACAGGCGGGCGGGGGCGGGGGTGGGGCCCCCCGCCACACCGTTACGGCGCAATTCGTAAAGGT
>ERZ859776.1196-NODE-1196-length-9959-cov-2.065529_pt1 | contig 9959 bp, 2 predicted proteins | sample MGYA00509987_ERZ859776 | MGnify/ENA primary metagenome ERZ859776 (study PRJEB30046, sample SAMN00715146) | human gut metagenome | study: EMG produced TPA metagenomics assembly of the A metagenome-wide association study of gut microbiota in type 2... | reverse complement strand
CAGTTACAGTATTTATATCAGCCTGTGAAAGCGGATTCACACTTACCGCTTCCTTTAGTATTCTCGTTCCGTTTTTGTCATATGCCTTGATTGTCGCATATCCCATTTCGTCAACGGAAGCAATAAGGCTGTTTTTATCGTTGTAATTTGCTAAAGTATATGTTCCGTCTGGATTGATCGTCTTTGTCACATTTCCGTTTTCATCACGCTCATACTTGGTAGTATTGCCCATGATATCAACGCTTTCGGACATTTCATCATACTTGTTCTTTCCGTCAACCATGTTGTAAGTGATTTTGTCGACTTCATATGTCTGTCCGTCTGTTTCAACTGTATTTGTCTTTACCGCATACTTTTCATCGTAGTCATATTTAAAAGTCTTAACGAGCTTATCTCCGTCATATTCCTTTAGACCTGTCTGCTTCTGTCCCTTGTCATATGTGTATTCCTGCTTCAGTCCTGCGGAATTTATGAGGTAATTAACTTCGCCGTGTGACAGATAGTTAATCTGATCTGTTACCTCGTCATAGCAATTTGTTATCTTGCAGAGTCTGCCGTTGCCGTCATATTCGTACTTCTCAGTACCGCCTGACACGCTTGTTGCCGATATTAACTGAAAATCTCCGTTGTACCTGTACGTTACTGTTCTTCCGGCAGAAGTATCCTCTATCTTAGTTACACGAAGATGCTCTTTATTACCGTTATAGTTGATTTTATAGGTTCTGCCTGTGGAATCTGTTACTATTCTCTGATTGTTGGACATAGCAGAAATAGTCAGGATATTTCCCTCGGAGTCCTTTACCCAATCTAACTCGCCTTTGGCAGTAAAATGATATTTTGACTGTGCGGCATTTGTTATAATATAACCGTCTCCGTCTTTCTCCATTTTGCTGTGAGCGTTCAGACATTCAAATCCGTTTCCGCTGCTTTTGAATGTTGTATTCGAACCGTCAGGCAATACTACCTGATAGTATCCCTCGGCAGGCATAACAATTTTACTCACATCAATATTGAAGTCCCAGCCCATACCGAAACTTCCTTCTTCTTCGTTCATTGAGTTGTAGGTACGAACAAAATCGGACTTAACTCCGGGTGACGCTATGCTTAAATCCGTAAAGGATTTTGTGTAGTTACCTGTTGCAATATGAACGCCGTCACCTATTTCCATGCCTTTTCTGTAAAGTGTATAGTCAGGCTCATCATACGGTCTGAACCATGGGCGGAACCAGTATCTGTCCGATGAGTAGCCGTATGGGAAAATCAGTCCGTTTGGATTATCAAAGTTAAATCTTCTTTGAGTATTCAGACTTCCATCCTCGTTGTTTATGTATGTTTCGGGGTTGTCCCACAAAATAGTCTGTTTGCCGTATGGATAATAGAAAACTATAGAATGATTTCCGCTTGAGTATATTGCTTTTTCTCCCGCAGCTTCATTTACATTCCAGTGCTGTCCGTAAAACAGAATTAATCCGTCTGTCCATAATCCCTCACAGTCTGCAAGAGTAGTATAGTACCAATTTTCCGTTACCATCAAAACATCGGCAGAGTTTGTCATGATCAGTTTATCATAACTCTGAGCCTGTCCGAAGTTGAATTCGCCTATAATTCCAAGCTGACCGCCGTTAAGATTCAGTGTAACTCCGTCTAACAAGTCAAGATTGCTTGTCATAAACGCCATATTTCCGACTATAACCAATTCATGACCGTTCAAATCCAGATTCGTATTGTACAGCCACATTCCCGTTTCGTTATAGCAGTCACCCGTCAGCTTGATGTTATAAATATAGTTTGCTCCGGGAGTATAGCCGTCAAACTGACTTGCGTATCCTGCAAACCAATTGTAGTCTGCTTCTGTGATAACTCCGTCCTCGTCCTTATCCATGTATTCCTTGAAGTCATCATCGCCCTTGTACGCTCCTATATATTCATTTAATATAAGGAAATTATAATCGTCCTCGTCTATCTTTTTGTCATCGTTGAAGTCCATTTCCGCAAGATACTTCGGATCGTTCTCTGAATCACAGAAATGTTTTTCAATTAACTCCAAATCTTTATTATCAATGCTCTTATCGTCATTAAAATCATAATCGGCAACATAATCTCCTGTTGCCTGGCGAAGTCCGATAAATCCACGAACATATGAAGCATCGTTTGCATTTATAACCTCATCGCTCCACTGATCGTTATCATTCTCGTTGTATGTACTGTCACCGGGATAAAGCATTTCAGGATTATCCGCTGTACCGAACTGATATGAGCCGTGTCCCATGTTCTTGTAAAACCGAGGAAGATATCCGTCACATTCTATTTTTACATTAGTTGACGCTCCGAGTCCTCCTGCCGATACGCTGAATGAACCGTCTGCATTTGCATATGCTTCTGCTGCTAAATTCCAATCATTGAAGATGAGGATCTTTACTTTTGAAAGGTCGGAATTTGTACCGTACTGACCCACATATCCTGTAATGTTCAGTCCGCTTGATGCTTTTGACTGTGCCTTTTTTACGGCTTTGGACTTATTTTCATTTACGCTGAAATAGTCTACTTCTCCAAGTCCTTCAATTGCAGTGTCAAATTCCTGTGCAAGCTCGTCTGCATTTTCTGACAGCTGCAGGGATTCCTTGATTCCTGCAATTGTTTCCGCATGGGCAATTCCCTGCGAACTGCCGTCACCGTATATCATAACCTGACACACGAATAAAGCTGCTAATGCGCCTGACAGCAGCTTTGATAAAAATTTCTTCATAGCATAACCTCCATATATATTATTGCTTACAGAATAATTTCTGTTTTAACAATATTATATATCTTATCACTGATTTAGCCTTTGTTCAACAATTTTATTCATTTTCACTTTTATTTTATATACATATACAAATTTCAACAATTATTTTGTGCAATACAACTATCGAATTTTGTCGAATGTAAACTCCTGTTTAACATGTTTTCATTTCTAAACAAAAAACAAGGACATAGAATTATCTATATCCTTGTTTTCAAAGTCTTAACTTTTTAAAGAGCTAATTATCAATAATTTTACCGCATGATATATAGCCATAATGGCAGAACATAACCTGCCATTACTGCTATACATACACTATACTAGGAGAATTCTCAGTTACCAAAGTGTACTTACGCTCTTTGCGTGGCTGTTGATCATGCCGACATCTGCGGTCGATATGCTTCCGTCAGTCTTTACATCTGCACATGCAAAACCATAATCCGTGAGAGTTATTACTCCCTTTGCATGCGAGTTTGCCATTCCAACGTCTGCTGTTGTTATTTTGCCGTCACCGTTTATATCGCCATATGGATTTAATTCCACGTCCTGCGTGTTTTCACCCTCAGTAACTGTAATTTCATAACTTCTCGGAGCGTATTTACCGCCGCTTACTGTAAGCGTATAGCTTCCTGCTTCGAGATTCTCGATAGTATATGTACCCATGCTTGTGGCTGTAACTGTAGTTTCTGCTCCGTCAACCGAAACTGCTGTTACTTTCATTTCGGTGGTGTCATCTGTATCAGATACTTTGATTGTCCCGGTTACAGTTGCTGTCGTAATTATCGGCTTAAGTTTGAGTGCTGAAATCGCGTCCTCTATAGCCTTTACTGCTGCGTCAACATCATCCTGAGTAACATCTTCATTATTTATGACAGCTTTTGCTAATTGTATTGCTTTCGTCAGTTCTGCCAAACTTTCATCTGTATACAAAGAAGTATCAACTTCTTCCGCATTATCAATTGCTTTTTTTAATTTATCTAATGAAACAGTTACATTTTGAATTGTTCTTACTACTGCTCCGTTCTCATTTATATACTCAACCTTTGTAATTCCATATACATAGTCAACTGCATTGCTGAAACACCATGTAAATGCGGACAGCTTGACATCATTGCCCACGGCTATTGCATCATTCAAAGACAATTCAACTACTACGCCCGTTTCACCTTTTTCGGCTTCACTTTCTTCTCCAGTTCCTATAATTTTTTGATAACTTTCAGTTTCATTTACTACTGCCTTGACCTCTATATTAGCGTATTTATTAAAGTTAACGTCCTCAGCACAGTCAAAAGTAATTTTAACTTTTACTGCTCCTGCTGTTGAATCGTCAGCTATAAATGTATCTAATATCGCTTCTGCTCCAGACTTTTCAACTTTAACAATATAGTTTAGCTCATGCGATTTATCTTTCAATGCTGATATAGCATCATTAATCTTACTAACCGCTATGTCAACAGCTTCCTGCGTAGCATTTTTGTCATTCAAAATAGCTTTTGCTGATCCAACTGCTGAATTAAGAACTGCTACGGAATAACTTGTATAATTTTCAGTATCAATTGCTTCAGCTTCAGCAATTGCTTTATTAAGTGCAGTATAGTCAAGTGTTTGTTTCTCCGTTTTGTCATATATTCTTATACTTGTAATACTGCCGACCAGTTGATCTACGCTAAGTGTAAATACAGTTTGCGATTTATAATTTTTAAGATCGACCATATCTCCCGGTCTAGCAATATTTGTTATCAGCTTATCTCCGCTTACACCTTTGCCGTACCATATCTGTATTTTATCATAATTGCCTGATACAACCATAACCGGCTCCACCATTGTTGAAATATCCACATTTGAAATAAGCATCTGCCAACCGCCGCCTGTATTTTCAACAGTCATGCCCGTTGCCGCGCCTGCGTCTACAAGACCGGTCTGCTTTGTCCAGTTTCCTGTCCATGCATAAACAATCGAGCCAGCCGATTTTTTAACTAGTGCTGCGATTGCATCTGTAATAGCTTTAGTTGCCTCATCAATATCGTTCTGTGTTGCATCTGCGTTTTCCTTAACAGACTTTCCTGCTATTATAGCGTCTGTCAATATCTTTACCGAATCGTCTGTATATATAAATGTGTTTACTGCCTCACCGGCTGCGATTGCCATCTCAAGTTTAGAAGTCGACTTACCATTGTAAATTACTTCAGCTGTACCATTGTTTAAAGCATTAATTATCTGATAAGTCGTTTCGTTGTATACATAAATTTTTCCTGCGCAGTTGCCGAAAGCACCTGATCCAACGCTTGTGACTTCACCGAGAACATAAAAGTTTAAGTTTTCACTTTTATTATCTCTAAATGTATTTAGAGGAATCTCAGTAACTCCTGCCGGAATCGTTATATCACCGGTAAGACTGCAACCCGAAAATGCACCCCATCCGAGACTTGTTAATCCTTTGGGAATGTCTATAGTTTCAAGCGCAGTGCAATCGAAAAACGCAGTTGCTCCTATACTTGTTAAACGGCTCGGAAGCTTTACAGATTTAAGCGCACTGCACTTGTAGAATATATTGTCGCTTAAGCTTGTAAGATTGCTTGCATCATCAAATTCAACGGAAGCAAGCGAGGTACAATTCCAAAACGCATTACTGTCTATCTTAGTTATCGCCGCGAGAAACGATAGTTCTTTTAGAGAAGTACATCCCAAAAATGCACTATTCCCTATACTTGTTAAACCATTCGAAAACGTTATGGTCTCAATTAATTCGCAGGCCCTAAACGTAAAATTCCCTATTGAAGTAACACTTGATGCTAATTCTAAAGTTTTAATATTTGAATACCCGTAAAACAAATAATTTCCAATACCTGTTACACCTTCCGTAACCACAATACCTGTAATTGTAGAAGCATATGCATACCACGGACAAAAGTTCGTATTTTTATAGCTTGAGCTTGTACAGTTCATTGTAGCTCCCGATCCTGAAATAACAAGTGTTCCGTCCTGATAAAGCGCAGCCGTAACCGAGCCGTCTTTGCTTTGCGTCATATCCCAAGGTCCTCCGACCAACGGTCCGTGTGAAACCCAAGCCAAGCTATCAACAGCATTATTAATATTGTTTATAGCTTCATCAATTTCATTCTGAGTTGCATTTGCATTTTGCGCAACAGCCTTAGCAGCAACCAAAGCCGCTTCGAGAACCGCCCAAGAATCTGCAGTGTATATACTGGAATCAAGAGCCTCCGCTTTCTCTATAGTGGCATTAAGCCCAGACATTCCAAGTAAAACAATATTCGCCTCTTTAGCCCTTGCACTTACATTTGTAAAGGTTTCCGAATCGTAAACATAAATTGTTCCTAAAACCTTACTGAAGCAAAGCGATGCCGCATTAGTTACAGTACCTTTAATATAAACAACCAAATTCTCATTATTACAGCCGTAAAAAGCAGCGTTTAATATCGAGGTAACACTTTCAGCAAGTGTGATTGAAGTTACTGTAGTACAGTTTCTGAAAGCGTAGTTTCCAATTGCAGTAACTCCGTTTTGAACCTCTATTGATGTTATTTTTGATATGTTCCCGTCCTGATTCCAAGGAGCTGATTTACTGGCGCTTGACGAATAGTCAGCCATAGCTCCTGTTCCTGATACTACAAAGCTTCCGTCATCATAAAGAGTTGCTATAACATCGCTTGCATTTTCTGAACCGACTTCATATGTTGCAACTGCCGTCTTTTGAGATGCAGCTGCGTCATAAAATCTTACCGATGTAATTGTTCCGTATGGTGATGACTGATTGTTTGTAGTAACAATAAACGATGTTGTTGACTTATAGCTGTCTGGAATCGCAAAGACAGTATCAGCTGTGCTTGTACCCTTTCCAATCTCAGCCCAGCTTGAAGTGCTTATAAAGACCGTATCGCTGTCGCCTGTATAAAGGATTTCGACAGTCGGAGTTGTCATTTCAGACAAGTCTACACCACTAAATGTCATATAATTGCCGCTGTTATTTTTAACCGTCATTCCGTCAGCTATGGACGTGGTTTCAACGCCTACTTTTCTTGTGAACGTTCCTGTCCACAAATACTCTGTTACAGAAGATGATGCTTCAACAAGACCTGAGATAGCGTCGGTTATTGATTTAGCTGCTGCGTCAACATCCTCCTGTACTGCGTCAGCGTTTTCCTTAACAGCCTTACCTGCTGTGATTGCATCTGTTAGCGTCTTAACAGAATCTTCTGTGTATTTAGTTGTGTCAATCGCTTCTGCATCTGTGATTGCTGTATCAAGCTCTGTGTAGTCTATTTCGCTGCCTAATGATGGATCAACTACAATCGTTCCAGGCCAATTTGTCAATTGATTCTTAACAGTTTCATTTTTTACATAAATTATAGCTGTACTAGGAACATTAGTAAAAGCATAAACACTTGGAACCATACTTAAAGTTTCTGCATATACATATATTTTTTCAAGTGAAGTACAATCTCTAAAGGAAAATGGCATAAAAATAAAGCTTTCACCACATTCAAAAATCACTTCTTTTATTGAAGTACACCCATCAAACAATTGACCAGTTGCATTTGAAATTGTTTTAGGAAATATTATTTTGGTAAAATAATTATTATTTTTAAATAAGCCCATACCTAACGTAGTACAAGGTTTATTATTATAAGTTTCAGGTAAAGTTATTTCCGTTGTTCCACTCAACAATTCCTGATAATTCGCTACTAATTTATCAATATTATATGTATCACCTACTTCAATATAGGTGAAAATTTCTGAACATGTGTCTATTCCCACAACTGATAATGGAAAATTAATAGCTAGTAAACTGGCTATTAAAAAACTCAAACATTTTTTTAATTTAGAATTCAATTTTATCCCTCCTAGATAAAAAAGTGCTATCACTTTTTAAGGTAATAGCACTTTTGATATAAATATATTTGTTTACTTTATTGCATTTATAATGACTTGCCCAGAAGAAGTTACGGAGAATGTTTCTCTTTCAAATAACCCGAATCCATATTGATCTGTAAATCCGTTGTCCCAATACGCTGTTACAAATCCATAAACACTTGCCATTTGATTTATATTTCTTATATAAGAAGAACGATAAGTATCATTATTTTTATAGATAGCTCCATATTCGCCTAAAAAAACAGGCATATTTTTAGAAGAAGCAAACAATGATATTTTATAAAATTGATTCATAATATCTATTATTTGTTCACTTTCATTCCAAACACTAGTACCATTCTCATTTAAAGTAAAATCATACGGATCATAGTAATGAACGGATAACATCAATCTGTCTTCAGAAGTGTCATTAGGCTTTGAGAAACCTCCCGTCATAACAGTCATGTCAATATCCGCATTATAACCATTAAGTACAAGCACACGATCAGTGTTATTACCTCCGGTAGATCTTACAGCAGTTACAAACGCCTGATTCAAAGCATTAATATTATTCAGTTCTGCAATTGTCGGAGCTGTATCATAACCGTTATTTAACTCATTAAATCCTTCAAACAGCAAATGCTGATCGTAATCCGCAAATGTCGTAGCTATATCAGTCCACACACCTGCAAACTTAGTTTTAATAGCAGTAAAGTCATTGCCTGTTTGGGTTATATCAAGCCACATACCATCTATGCCGTTACCGCCGTCATTATGCATATCAATAACTACATATAGACCTGATGCAAGCGCAGAATCAACTACCTGTTTTACTCTTGCCATGTAAGTATCATCAACGATGTACTTCCCATTTTCAGAATCATAAGTAATCTTATCCAAATAGGACACAGGGATTCTTACTGTTTGGAATCCTGCTGCTCTAACAGCGTCAAACATTTCCTTGCTTACAGGGAACTTGTTGTTCCAAAGCGTTTCATCAGCAACACCATCGATTGTAGATTCGAGTGCATTTCCAAGATTCCATGCTTTGCCCATATTTTCTGCAATCTGAGAAGCGGTAAATCCGCTTACTTCTGTCGGAATGTCTGAACGATTGTCGTAAATTCTGACTTGAGTTACAGTACAACCGTCAAAGCAGACATTGAATTCTGTCAATTCATTGCTAACATCAAAGGTGTACTTGTGTGTTCCCAATGTAACAGGAATATATGAACCGCCGATCTTGCTATCCTGACTGTACAGTTCTGCTTGCATATAACTTCCATCTTCCGGTATTGTGCTGTAATTCGCAGTTACTTCAACCGTCGGACTTCTGTAGCCTTTCAACGAGAAGTTAAAAACATAGATAAATTCCTCATTTCCGGAAAACCAAAAATCAGTATTGCCGGATTCAAGCGTAAGTTCAGAAGTTGTACCTTTTGTCCAATTACCGGTGATTATAGTATCTTCCGGTGTTTTGTCATAAATCTTAATTTTCGTTACCATACAAGCGTCAAAACAAGCCGCCAATTTGTGTGCGTCACCGTCAATGCTGAACGAATAGGTAACCGTTTCACCTGCGGCAGCTTTCTTATATCCGTAAGCTTCTACAGGCGTAAACACTTCGTTTTCCTGTTGGAAGTTTTCTACGTAGTACAAAGTAGCTTCCTTGTACGGATCGTCACCTAAATCATTATCATAAGTTACCGTAACATCGACAGTTGGATTGGTAAACCCATAAGCTGAGAAACCGTTCAGATAAATGTTGTACGCATTGGCGTTTACAATAATGTCCGAATCTTCATCTACATTCATTGTGGATGCTGTGCCTTTATGCCATGAGCCTGTTATGACCTCTTCCTGTCCGGATTTATCGATCAGCTTAACAGAATTGACTGTTACAGAGCCTGCACCGAAATTGTCGGTAATCAGGTTAAAGCCATAGACAGAATTGTTCGTGGATAGCGCACTTTCTATCGTGCTGATCGGAACAGTCTGCGAGTATGTCTGACCGGAAACAGGATTGTTCTGCCCTACATTAATTTTGTCCCAACCGCCCCATTCTGTGTCAAACACCAAAAATGCAAATGTGTTCTCTGCATCACTCGGCAATGTCTCAGACTCATACTTGTAATCAAGCTCAATGGACTCGTATCCTAAGTAATCTTCTCTCAAAAATGTTCCGAGAGTTTCTCCCTGAGAATGAATTCCATTAATACCTGTGTCTTTCGCAAATACCGTGTTTACTGCACCTACTGCCATTGAAACTGCAACTGCCGCTGCTGAGAAAACTGACAATAATTAT
>ERZ859776.1195-NODE-1195-length-9964-cov-3.471894_pt1 | contig 9964 bp, 10 predicted proteins | sample MGYA00509987_ERZ859776 | MGnify/ENA primary metagenome ERZ859776 (study PRJEB30046, sample SAMN00715146) | human gut metagenome | study: EMG produced TPA metagenomics assembly of the A metagenome-wide association study of gut microbiota in type 2... | reverse complement strand
AGAGACTTTTCCAGAATGCGCTGCTTGGTATCTTCCATTTCTCTTCGTCCTTCACTAACTAATATTTGTTAGTTCTACTATAATCAAAAAAGTTCCCATTGTCAAGAGGTTTTCAAAGACAATGGAAACAAAATTGTTACCGCAGACCAACAGCGTCCATGATTGCTTCAACACTCTCCACCGGCTGGCATCCCCAGTTGTGTTTAACATCTTCCAACCCAACCGAGGAAAGCAGGTCCTCCGCATCATCGCTTAAAAGTTTCTGGTATGCATCATCCACAAGTGACAACTTATCGGAAAAAGCGACTTGTTCATCATTTCCCTTGTCCATAAGCCAGTTTACGGCAGCTTCCCGAATCTCAGCAGGGTCAAGCCCTGTATTGGTTCCCCAATCCAGCAGTTTTGCGGCGGCCTGCACGGCTGTCATGTAAGAGCCTGCGGTGCCGATGCTTACAGTTTGGTTGATTTCGTCCAGAATGGGCAGCTCCAGCGCAGTCACATCTGAGGAAGATTCGGGCAGAGCATCTGCGCTCTCCACAGAAGCAGCAGAAGAAGGTACCGATGGTTCAGTTGACACAGCCGATGATGGCGAGGTTCGGGAGCAGGCGCACAAAAGCACTGCCGCAAGGATGGATGCACAAATTACGCTCTTTTTCATGTTGAACTCCTTTCAGCCGTGATAGGCTCCCGTAGCAGAATCTACGCAAACATAGGGTACGGTTTTTCCATCAATTTTGACGTAGACCTGATAGATGCCATCCCCTAGATCTTCATAGTATTCCGGGGTGACATTGTAATTTTCCCAAAGGCTTTTTTCAAAATCGGCTTTCCAGCTTTCATCAGAAGAAACTGCGCTTTCTGCCAAATCTTCCGATTCAGCAGAAGGGGCCTGCTCCTGAACTACGCTGCTTGCAGGAGCAGTTGTTTCGGAAGAACTTACCGTCCGGCTACAAGAAGAAAGAACGAGTGGTGCAGCAAGAGCAATACAGATAACTGGGACTGCATTTTTCAAAATAAGATCCATAATTGATAACCTCCTTGGATAAAAGACGTAAGAGATATAAGTTGAAATGCCAATGATTTTTCTCCTATTCTTGATAAAAATGTTCTAACTGTGGTCTGCAGCGCAGAAACACGTTGGCAAGTTCCGGGTCAAAATGCGTTCCGGCATCCTGTGCAATAATGGAAAACGCTTTATCGAACGAAAATGCTTCCTTATAGCAGCGTTTGGACACCAAGGCATCAAACACATCAGCCAGCGCCATGATACGCGCTTCTACTGGGATCTCTGTGCTTTTCAGCCGGCAGGGATAACCTGTTCCATCCACTTTTTCATGGTGGTAATGCGCCACATTGACCGCCACGGCCACAAAATCAGGAGCTTCCACATCGGTCAAAACTTCTTTTACGATGCGGGCACCGATGGCCGGGTGTTCTTTCATCTTCGCATATTCTTCCGGGGTGAATTTACCCTGTTTGCGCAGAACGGCATCATCAACGCCGATTTTTCCTAAATCGTGCATGGGGGCACTGCGCACGACCAAATTCAGAAATACAGGATCGAATCCCAAATCCGCTTTCAAAAGTTCATCTGCAAAAATGCGGACAACGGTGCTGGTACGCTTGATGTGCCCACCCGTACTCAAATCGCGGGATTCAATGATCTGCGCCATGCCAAGGATGATTTTTTCCTGAATGGATGCGATTTGCTGAGTTTTGGCATCAACTTCTTCCGTCAACTTTTGATTGTAGCGTTCAAACAATTCCAATGCTTGATAATGCTCCGTTTCATCCCGAAGTTCCACCACAAATCCGGAACGCTTGCCATAGTAGTTTTGCAAGGTGTGGATCATCCCATCGTAGGTTTTTCCACCCTGCGCAAAAGTAGTGATTTTTTCATGTTCATGACCGCCGCTGGATACTCCATGATAATGGGTCTGCGAAAACCGCATCACAGGCTCCAGAACAAAATCGTGAAATACAGAATCGGCGTTTTGAGGTATTTGCCCGATCCTGTAGTTTTTCACAAAGGGAAAAATGCTTTCTGCGTACGGATTGCACCCCATATACTGCCCGTGCAGGCCGAATGCGATGAAGCCGACTTTTTCAAGCTGTTCATGGATAATGTCTTTGTTTTCCTCGATCGTGAATAGATTGGATTGATAAGTTTGCAGATAGGAAACCGCCATCAGAAGCACATACAGAATCGGCATGATTTCTGCCTTCCAATGCAGGGCACGTTCTAAGATGTATCCTGTGATGGCCAACAGAAAAGAAAGCATCATGATGGCGATGCTCTTATGGTCAACCGATTTCTTTTTTCGGACGGTATGGGCAGCTACCATAAGTGTCAGCAGATAATAAAGGCACATCGTGGTTGGGTAGAGCAAGTGAAATGGGCCGTAATCTTTTGTGAGATAGACCACTTGCTCATCAGCGTGAAAAACGATGTTCCGATAGAATAAGTCATTATGCCCGATAGCGCAGACCATTCCATACAACGCAATTTGGAGCGAACACATCATAGCCAGCAAAAAACGGTTGATACGAACCCTGCACACTTCGCAGACCGTAATAAAATAAAACATAGGAAGAAAGCACGCAGCAACATAAAGAATTTTTGTGGCAAGAATTGCTTCCGTCAGGTTGGATGCCCCTGCAAGCGCAAGATAGCCGCCGTTTGAGATAATAACGATCAGCAAAGCGGTGCGTTGTACAACGCTCTGACGAGCATCAGATACACTTTGCCATAAGAAAAGTGAAAAGGATAGTAAAAAGCAAACAAGATAAAATCCCTTCATAGTATTCTCCCCTAAAACAAAAGACGCAGCACAAAACCGATTCTTTCGGCTTGCACTGCGTCTAAGCGTCTGGCATTATGATATAATAAAGAATTTCAGACTGTCAATAGAAAGCGTTGTATGATGCAGAATTCGGGCGGTAAGATGCAAATGAACTCTTGACAAACAGCATGGCAACAACTATAGTATAGCTAACGAACATTCGTTCGTCAAGGGCCTTTATTTCAGTGTGACGCAAGACGCAGTGCTGACCAATGTTTTGGTCAAGGCTGCGTCTTTTTATTATGGAGGAAAACAAAATGAAACCACACTCTCGGTATCAAACAGCTCGACATCTTCTGATCTTTTGGACGCTCTTTGTAGCCATCGGCGCAGTAGGCGGTGCCCTTGGGATGCTACTGGACCCCAGCGGAAAGCTGATGGGGATGGATACCATGCTCCCATATTTTCAGAGTTTGCCCTTTGCAGAAATCGTCTTTCAGGACTTCACCTTTTCCGGCTGGGCATTGCTCATCGTAAACGGTCTGACCAATCTGACTGCGGCATGGCTTCTATTCGCCCGGAAAAAGTCCGGCATCCTGCTGGGCGGTGTTTTCGGCGTTACGCTGATGCTGTGGATCTGCATTCAGTTTTATATGTTCCCGCTGAATTTCATGTCTACGGCGTTTTTTGTGATTGGTTTCTGTCAGGCCGCAACTGGATATGCCGCATGGGTGTTTTATCAGCAGGAACAGTTCACCGTCCGGGAAGCGGACTATCCCGACATCGGGACGAATCCGAAACGGCTGGTGGTCTATTTTTCACGGATGGGCTATGTGAAAAAGCAGGCGATGGAAGAAGCAAACCGCACGGGTGCCGCACTCTATGAAGTTCGTTCCACGGAGCGCACAGAGGGAACATTGGGTTTCTGGTGGTGCGGACGTTATGGGATGCACCGCTGGGCAATGCCTATCGAGCCGGTTTCCGTCGACCTGACCGCTTACGACCACGTGACCATCTGTTCGCCCATCTGGGTGTTCCATCTTGCAGCCCCCGTGCGCAGCTTCTGCCAGCAGGCAGCAGGCAAGATCAAAGAAGCCGACTACATTCTGGTGCATCACCAGAACAGCCGCTATGAGAATGCAGCGCAGGAGATGGATGCTCTGCTGGGGATAAACCATACTCAGCTTCGCAGTATTCGGTGCAGAAAGGGTGCTTTCCGCAGGGCTTGATCATTCGCCAGATTCCATGTGCCGCATACGTTCCATCAGACGCAGATGTTCCAGAAAACTTTTCTCCTTGAGGATGGCGATGCCTTGTTCCTCGTCCCCAAGGATCAGCAGATTATCTCCCGGTTGTATGTCAAATATCTTCCGCGCATTTGCGGGGATGACGATCTGCCCTTTATCTCCCACTTTTACCATGCCGAAAACGTGTTTTCCTTTGGGTGGCACTTCCAGCCCTAAGTTTTCCCGGTCAGTTTTCTCATAGTTCACGAGGTCATCCAAGGAAACACCGAAAATATCTGCCAACCGCTTGCAGCGTTCAATGTCCGGCAGAGATTCTCCGGTCTCGTATTTTGATAAAGTCTGGCGGGTCACTCCGATTTTTTCCGCCAGTTCGTCCTGTGAGTAACCGTGGATTTTGCGAAGCGAGATCAAGTTGTCCTTAAACACGTTTTTTCTCCTTTCCGATTCCAAGGACGCACCAGCGCAGAATCGGGATTCGGCTGATGAGTTCGTCCAGCAGAAATGCGCCCACAAAGGCACCGATGCCCACGAGCAGATAGACCAGCATTTCCGGTGTTTCCGGGGCGTGTTCGTGCAGTTCATACGAGATCACAGCAATGGGCAGATAATGAAAAATGTACAATCCCCATGACTTCTTCACCATCCAGCGTGTGAATACGGTTGAGATGTCGGCATAATTCTTCATCGTTGTAAGGATTCCAAGAATGGCAAACCAGCAGTAAACGCAGGCATGGATGTTGTTCAGAACCGGTGCAATGGCGTAATTTTCACCAAAGTAGCGCACGGTGTACGAGATGCCAAGCACAGCCGAGGCTGCGTCAAACATCCACCACCACTTGCACAGCCGTTCCATTACTTCCTCGTGGGAAAACAGAAAATAGCCTGCAAAGAAGCAGAATCCATAAATGCCGAACCGATAAACGGTGACGACCGGGGTGTTCAATACCTGTGCCGAACCATAAACAACGATCGTCAGTATCAGGATGCTCCAGACCGGTGCTTTGGAACAGAAGTTCCAGACCCGGTCTTTTTCGGTTTTCCGAACCACCAGCAAAAACATGGAGAACAGCCAGAGCATCTGGATGTACCACAGAGGTCCTACGCCGGACAGCACAGTGATCAGATACAATATAGGCATCGGAATTCCGACAACGTTCAGTCCGCCGCCAATTTTTAGGTTATAGATACCGAGAAGCCACTGGAACACGAACAAGCCAATCGTGGATGGAACCAGCAGCTTGCGGGTTTTATCTTTCAGAAATTGTTTTGTAGTGTGGCTTTGCAGATAGTACCGTGCGCTCATCCCCGACACAACAAACAGCAATGCCATGAACCAAGGGTAGACCAGATATTGAAAGCAATCCTGTAACTGATGCTCCCGGAAGGGGCCAATCACACCAAAAGGCTGCACGCCATTGAACATATAGACCACATGGTAGATCACCACCAAAACCACCGTCATCCATCGAATATTATCCAGATACAGCTTTCTTGCAGGGTTCATGTCATTCCCACCTTTGCAATGATTTTTAACACAGTATAGCACAAAGTCTTTTCCTTTGCGACCAACTTTCCTTGGCAAAACCATGCGGTTCTTGTTAAGAAGCGTTGCGGTTCATCTGAATCTGCAAACAAAATGAAAGACCGCGCCGTATAAGGAACACAGCTTATGCAAGCAGTGCGAGCTGGTACCAACTCGCGATTTTTGAATCGGATTTTTCAAAATCCAAATTCAAAATGCTTGTTGGGCTGTGCCCAAACCCCGTTTGTTCTGCATCGTGCCGATGCAGGCTGCGCGTTTGTTCCAAACGCTTTTATAACAAAACGAAGAGACAGACCGGAGTTCTTCTCCAAGGAAGGACTTTGGTCTGTTGTCGTTTATCGGGACTTTGTTTTCAGTGCTGCTCTTTTCCTCTGTGCAGCCCGGCCACATAGCTGGACGGGGTGCGCGGCTGTTTTATCATCAAAGTCACAAAGAAAGATGCAGGGAAGAGGACAACCTTCTTCAGCGCAGACAGTATATTGAACACAACCATTTTTATTCGGCCTATTATAAAGGTATCAGCTACTGGGTAGCAAGGATGCCAACAGCTATGTAAAACCGCAGCCCTCTGACTGCGGCAAAAAATCAAAGATTGGATAGTTGAGAAAGGATTTGCTTACTGATGCTGATCAGTTCGTCCAGCCGAGCACGCAAGTCCTCCAAATCGGCGGCATAGACCTGACCGTTTTCGTTGGCAGCTTTGGTGTACTGGTTCAGGTTGTTGCTGCACATCTGCAAAAGATATGCCATCCGGCGAAGCTGCGGCAGATCAAGGTGCAGACAATATCCGTCCAGCGCCATCTTGCGCAGATAGGAACCAATGCTCAAAATGCCGCTGGATTCCATTTTGTTCCGGATTCGTTCCAACTCCGGCTTGCTTACCCGGAAGTGAAGCTGCTGGTCACGGCGGTCATTCACCAGGCATCACCATGGCGGTTCCTTCGGAACGGATGGCACGGGTAGAATCATTGTTCATAGTCTTTTCTCCATTTTGATAAAAGAAAAAGACCCCATCGGGTCTTTCGTTGCAGTGCGGTTCAGCGCTCATTCTGTCGCTGCCGTTTGCGCTGCCATTGTTCCAGCAGCTTGATGATGGTGTCCTCCATTTGTTTTGGGGTGTAACTGCGGGGAAAATATTTCCGCAGGGTTTCGTTTTTGATGACAACCTTGTCCAGTTCATCCTTCTTGGCTTCGCCCATGACTGCAAAGGCAACATCATACGAGAAGTGCCCTTCCAGCGCCAACTTCTTGAGCCGCTGCGCTTGGGAGAGGGACGGCGCATTCTGAGTGTCCTCCATGGCTTCTAAAAAATCCCGCTGTTGGGCTTCGTCCAGATAGGACAACTCCACAGCGGGATTGAATGCAATTTTCTTTTCGTCCACCATGTCCAACAGCTCAGGGATAAGATTGGTCAGGCGAATAAAACGCTGGACTTGTCTGCCACTTTCTCCACTTCCTTTTCCAATTAAATCTGACGTCTCCAACTTCCCGACAATTTGTCGGGAAGTTAAATCTGACCGGGCACCTTGCTTTTTCAGAGTCTCCAGCTTCATTTTGTAGGCGAAAGCCCGCTCGCTTGGCAAGATGTTCTCTCGTTGGAGGTTCGAGTCCACCATGAGCAAAACAGCGGCATTATCGTCCATGTTGCGGACAATGACCGGCAAGGTTTCCAGCCCGGCAAGCTGCGCAGCGTGCTGACGACGGTGCCCGGAGATGATCTCGTAGCCGCCTTCCGGACGTGGGCGGGCAATCAGCGGGGACAGCACACCGTACTGTTCCACGCTCTCTACGGTGCGCTGCATGGATTCATCGTCCAGCACTTTGAATGGATGGTTCGTGAACGGGTGCAGTTCCGCAATGGGAATCTGCTGCACCTGTTCACGCTGCTGCTCCTGCCGGGATTCCTCGGTAGAAAAAATGTCATCTGCACCTTTTAGCGACACGTTAAAGCCGCTCTTTGTCATTCGCCAATACCTCCTCTGTCAAAGACTGGTAGACTTTCGCCTACGGTACTGATTTCCGCAGAACGTGCGGAAAGGGGAACGGCCTTGCCGATATCGCCTTTCTGGTTGACGATGGCAATCGTGGTTGCTTTCTTTGAAATTTCTATCACCTCCGATTCGCTAAGTCGTGATTGGTTTGGTTCTGATAGAAAAGCTGCATGGTGGTGGGTGCGTTGTACAGAGAAGCAAGCAGATATTGTTTCATGTTACGGATCGGGCTGCTGTTCTCTGCAAGGCACTTCAGCACAAAACGGATATGGTCGGCGTTCAGCTTCATAAACCGGCTGCGTACCACCTCGGCAGGTTTATCGTCCCCGGCAATGTGCAGCAGCTTACGGTTGGTAGCGCAGGTATCCACAAGCAGGTCTACGATCTGATAGATGGTGTCCTCATCGTCCGGGCAAAGCCGGAGCAGGAGGTCTACCTCCAAAGACTGCGAAAAATATTCTTCCAGTTGGGTGCGGTTACTCATCCCATCCGATTCTTCAGAATAGAAAGGATTAGTCTCACTCATTTCAGTATTATTCCTATTAGTCTTATTTGCTTGCGGTTTTGGCTGTTCCAGAATTGCGATTTCGGCAGCACCAGAATTGCTGTTTGGGCAATTCTGTACTTGCGCTTTTGGCAGTCTAGACGAAAAATCCTTGACGTAGATTAGGCTGGGCCTGCCCAGACCACGGCGTTTGCGCTCGACGAGGTCGATGTCTTCTAGTTCCCGGAGCAGCTTGACCGCCTTGTGTTCGGCGCAGCAGAGGGATTCCTGCACTTCCCGCACGGTGTAGATGATATACACCCGGCCTTGCTCGTCCCGCCAACCGTTTTTCGCCGATAGGCTCATACGGTCCAGCAGGATACCGTACAAGATTTTGGCATCGGTTGATAAGTTCTGAAACCGCTGCTCCTGAAACAGTGCCTTTGGAATGCGGAAGAACGAAAACAGCTCTCCGGCTTGTCCGTAGAAATAATCAAGTGTCATATGATTCTGTCAAGGCTGAAAAAATAACGCGGATACATCAACATCATTGAAAATTCCTCCTTATAGATAATTCGTGCAAATAAAAAAGCGCAACTTCGATTTGTGAAAATCGAAATTGCGCGATGTAACTTGGCAGGGGATAAAAGTCATTTGTCGGGGTCGTTTGACCACAATTTGACCACAAAAGGAATGAAACGTCTTGACATCCAATGAAACAGAATGGTATAATGTATTTGAAATTTAACGATACTAAGTCCAGATAGTATCAGATCGTACATTGTGTTCTCGATAGAAGCACAATGGGGTTCAAGAGGCCGTGAGTTCGATTCTCGCCACTCGGACCAAACAAAAATAATCCGAACTTGTTTCCGATAGGAGATGGGTTCGGATTATTTGTTTTCTTCGGAAAACAGACTTGCATTTATCAAAAAATAACCGAACCTTGCGGCTGCTGATGGAATTTGCCGCAGAGTTCAGGCGAATCCTGTAAGGAGGGTCATAGTATGAATACCACATTGCGGCGGGATGCGGATGAAATCATCCATTCCAGCATTCAGGCGGTGCTGCCGGATAAGGCCGTGTGCCGCGCGCTGGAAAACTTTCAGCCCGGGGGCGACAGGGTGCTGCTGGTGGCGGCGGGCAAGGCCGCATGGCAGATGGCGCACGCCGCCGTGCAGGCATTGGGGTATGTGGACGGCGGTGTGGTAGTGACCAAGTACGGCCATGTGAAGGGCGAGATTCCCGGCGTAGACTGCTACGAGGCGGGCCATCCCGTGCCGGATGCCAACGGCTTTGCAGCCACCGAAAAAGCTTTAGCGCTGGTGCAGGGGCTGACCGCAGAGGACACGGTGCTGTTTCTGCTTTCCGGCGGCGGCAGCGCCCTGTTTGAGAAGCCGCTTGTCCCCGGCGGGGAATTGCAGGACATCACCAACCAGCTCCTTGCCAGCGGAGCGGATATCGTGGAGATGAACACCATCCGCAAGCGGCTGTCCGCAGTCAAGGGCGGGCGGTTCGCACAGCACTGTGCGCCCGCAAGGGTGTTCAGCATCGTGCTCAGCGATATTCTGGGCGACCCGCTGGATATGATCGCCAGCGGCCCGGCGGTGCCGGATACCTCCACCTGCGCCCAGGCGCTTGCCGTTGCCGAAAAGTATCATCTGGCGCTCTCGGCACAGGCCCGGGCCCTGCTGGCGCAGGAAACGCCCAAAACGCTGGACAATGTGACCACCCGGATCACCGGCAGCGTGCGGGAGCTTTGCCGTGCCGCGGCCAGCGCCTGCCGGAATCTGGGATATGAACCGGTTCTCCTGACCGACCAACTCTGCTGCGAAGCGCGGGAGGCGGGCAGCTTTCTTGGCTCCATTGTCCGCACCCAGGCAGGGCAGGGGAAAAAGCTGGCCTACATCGCAGTT
>ERZ859776.1190-NODE-1190-length-9980-cov-1.756071_pt1 | contig 9980 bp, 9 predicted proteins | sample MGYA00509987_ERZ859776 | MGnify/ENA primary metagenome ERZ859776 (study PRJEB30046, sample SAMN00715146) | human gut metagenome | study: EMG produced TPA metagenomics assembly of the A metagenome-wide association study of gut microbiota in type 2... | reverse complement strand
CCTCAAAGGTACAGGTTTCGGTACCATTGTGCGGTTGGAGTGCGAACTCCGCCGTATTCAAGCGGAAAACGGTACTGCCGTTCCGCCGATGCAAAGTGTGACGAGGTGACACAGGCGGAAACTTTTGCCCCGCCACTTTCAACGGCAGATGCCGCCATAATAAGACTTTGCGCCATTGTTGAACACGCTCCGTACTGCCCAAGATACGGGATTCCGAATTTCATAAGTCCAAAGCTTGATCCGATGCATTGGTTGAGCAAATCTCCTGCGAAAACGCAGTCAACCTCGTTTGCGTGTGTTTTTGAACGCTCCAGAGCTTTTTCAAGAGCTTCGCCCTGAAACATACTTTCTGCCTGTTCAAAGGTGTCACAGCCGTCATAGCTGTCGTAAATAATCTTGTCGAAATAGTTTTTAAGGGGACCTTCGGCTTCCTTTTTTCCGACAACCGACCCCCAGCCGGCAATAACAGGCTGGCTTTCAAATGCAATTGTATATGCACCTGTTCGTTTTATCATACAAAAACTCCCTTCCGCTTTTATTATCTGCGAAAGGGAGTTTTTTATTATTATGTCACTGCTGTAAAAGTGGGAAGACGATAAAATGCGATGAACTTAAGTCAGGAGACCTGCTTGCATTAAAAAAGGTTATTTCTTACGGTGTATAAGAAAGGCTTTATTTTTATACCTAAAATACATTTTAAGAAAAGGATCTTTTTTATTTCAGGAAAGGATGTGAGAAAAGAAAACTTGAATTTTTATACAAATACGACAGAAAGGTAAAAAAGGAATGAAAAAGATAATAAGTTTTATATTGACAATGATTATGCTGCTTACCTGCACCAGTATTTCAGTTATGGCAGCTGACACTCAGAGTGATACAACAAATCAGGACGGAAAAATGACAATAGGAGTGTCCGTATATAATCTGAATGATGCAGAAGTAAGAGCATTTAGAAATTATTTTGAAAATTATGTCGGCATGGCTTTTGATGTCGAGTTTTTATATTCTTCCAGTATAAGTACAGCAGAAGAAGAAATCAGCTTTATCAACGAGCTTCATGAAAGAAATGTAAAGGGAATTATTTCTTTCCTTTCCTCAGATCTTGAAGAAGTTCTTCCGGTATGTGAAGAATATGGTATGTATTATGTACGTGGCTCAGGAACGATCAGTGATGAAATGTATGAGAAAGTAAAGGATAATCCTTATTTTCTGGGAACAATAGGAACATCTGTTGAAACAGAAATGGATGCGGCTGCCAATATGGCGGAGTATTTTGTTTCAGAGGATCAGAATAACCAGAATCATTACATAATAGCATGTGGAGGATCTGCTATCGGTAATGAGATGCATCGTCTGAGAACGATTGGTATTCTGAATAAGCTTCAGGAAGCATATGACCTGTCATATGAGAAGTCTGTAGAAGAACTGGTGAATACGCAGGATACTGAAGAAATTGAAACAGGCAGTGACATTAAGATTACTCTGGTTCCGGGGTATCCAAAAGATCACCTGGATGAAAAGCTGGCTGATTCGCTGAATACAGGAGAGTATAATGTTATTCTGAGTGTAGTGAGCGCAAGTGATTTTATCAAGATAATTGATGCTTATGAAGAAGAGAACAGTACAGATGTATTGTTGGGTTCCATTGACTGTTTTACAGAAGATACATACGAAATGTTTAATAAAAAGGGATATAACGGCAAGGAAAGAATCGACTATCTTGTAGGAAAATACGGTGCTATCGTTGCACCATCATTTGTTGCCATGAAAAATGCTCTGGAAGGCTTTGCAGAAGATTACCGTGAAGATGGAAGTGCTTTCCGGCTGCAGCAGTCATTCTGGACAGCGGATTCAGTAGATGAGTTTAATAAGCAGTATGCGTTATCTATTGGAATGTATGATAATACATATAGTGTAGAGGACATGATGGAAGTTCTGAAATCCTATACACCGGAAACAAATTTTGAGAAATTCCGGAAATTTACGGAAAAATAGATAGAAAATAAGAGTCTAAAATAATTGACGTATACATGATGGTATGTTATGATAGATGAGTATTCATACGGTCATTTAATGATTTTAGAGATAAGTTCAGACCAGCAGAAGCGTCCTGCTGGTCTGATTAAAAGGGAAACCGGTGTAAATCCGGTACGATCCCGTCACTGTGATAGTTGGTTTTCAGCTGAATGCCACTGGAAGATATTTTTCTGGGAAGGTGTTGAAAATGGGTAAGCTTAAGTCAGGAGACCTGCTTATTTCTGGTAAAAGAGATTCTTGCGGACGACGAGAAATCCTGATTAAGAGTTACAACTTCATGTGTTGCATATATATGTTTGATTCTTTAATGGTAAGATTTCGTGACGGATGTGGGAGCATCTGTCTTTTTTTTCGTTCAAAATCACAGGAATGGACAGTATGAGAAGGAAGAAAAACAACGAAGAAACAAAAAAAGAAAGGAAGTAAAGGATGAAAAAAACAAAAAGAGAATTACTTGTGTTAGCAGCGGCAACAACAGTTGCATTATTAATGGGAGTTACTGTACAGGCGAAGGGTGATGAGAAGGTTTTAAACTTCGGATGTCAGATGTACACAGATGGATGTGTAAACAGTGCAAATGATGAAAACAGTGGATGGAATGCTATGAGATATGGTATTGCTGAAGCATTATTTAAATTCGATGACAATATGGAAGTTATCCCGTGGCTTGCTGAGAGTTATGAAGTAAATGACGAGCATACAGAATGGACGATCAAGCTGAAAGACGGAATTAAATTCTCTGACGGATGTGATTTAACTCCGACAAAGGTAAAAGAGTATTTTGATCACATGAAAGAGGTAGGACCTTCCGGATCTGCCAAACCGGAGAAATATCTGGAATTTGAAGCAGAAGTTACTGTAGATGATGATGCAAATACTATTAACATCAAAACAAGCAAACCATATGCAAACCTTGTAGGACAGCTCTGCCACCCAACTATGGGAATCACAGATGTAGAACATATTGAAAACTACGATAATGGAATTATTGGAACAGGTCCATACAAGATTGAAGAATTCAATGGTGTAGGTGTTGGTTATACATTAGCTGCAAATGAGTATTATCGTGAAGATGTTCCATACGATAAGATCAATCTGCTGTTCATGGGAGATAACTCCGCAAAAACAATGGCTCTCCAGAGTGGTCAGGTAGACTTGGTTGAGAATATCACAAATGTAGCAGATATTCAGGATTTCCAGGACAGTGATGACTTTACTGTTGATATTGCATCCGGTGTACGCTGCGGATTTGCATGGATGAACTTTGATGGTGTTCTTGGAAACAAAACACTTCGTCAGGCAATCCTGATGGCAATTGACTATGATACAATCTGTAATTCCAGAACAATCGGTGGACTTTATACACCAGGATTTTCCGTACTGCCATCTACTCTGAACTATGATTACGACAAACTTGAGAATCCATATACCTATGATCCGGAAAAAGCAAAACAGATTCTGGATGATGCAGGAATCGTTGACACAGATGGAGATGGAATCCGTGAACTGGATGGCCAGAATATCAACCTTAGATATATTTCTTATGAAAACCGTCTTCTGAATGACTTTGCAGATGCTCACGCACAGTATCTTGCAGAAATCGGCATCGGTGTTGTTCCTGAATACGGAAGCTCAGATGATCAGTGGAGTAAACTTGCAGCACTGGATTATGACTTTAATAACAATAACTGGATCACTGTTGGTACCGGAGATCCTCTGGCATATATGGCTAACTGGGCAACTGATACCAGCTACTGCGCATACTCCAACCCGGACTATGATAAGTTATATGAAGAATTAAAAGGTGAAATGGATCCGGAAAAGAGAAAAGATCTGATCTTCCAGATGCAGCAGATCCTGGTAGATGATGCAGCGGTTCTGATTGATGGATACTACAACTCATCTATGATCTACAGTAAGAAAGTTGGTTCTGCACATATCCATACAGCAGATTACTACTGGCTGTCAACAGAAATTACTCCTGCAGAATAAGAAAAGTCTGCGAATTGTGAAGTTACTGAATAGTTACAAACAGAAATAAAAAGAGGTGTCTTTTTTGAGTAAAAAGCAAATAATCAAGCGTTTATTACAGATTGTGATCGTATTGATCGGTATCAGCTTTATTACATTTGCACTGACCTTTATGTCACCAGGTGACCCTGTACGAAACATGTACACGGCAACCGGTGTAATGCCTACTGAAGAAATGGTTCAGGAGACACGCGAGGAACTTGGTCTGAATGATCCGTTTCTGGTGCAGTATACCAGATGGCTTAAGAACTGTCTGAAAGGTGACTTTGGCAAATCATACAGCTTAAATAAACCAGTTACAGAACTTCTTGCAGCCAGATTATGGCCGACTTTGAAACTTACATTAATGGCCATGATCCTTATGCTGGTTATTTCTGTACCTTTAGGTATGTTGTCTGCCATATATAAAGATAAATGGATCGATTATCTCGTCCGGGGAATTACATTCCTCGGATGTGCGATGCCTAACTTCTGGGTTGGACTTCTGTTAATGCTGGCATTCTGTGTTTATATCAATGCATTTCCGGTTATCAGTTCTGCGGGAGACTTTAAGAGTCTGTTTCTTCCGGCTTTGACACTTGCGATTGCAATGTCTTCCAAATATACCAGACAGGTAAGAACAGCGGTGCTGGATGAACTGAGTCAGGATTATGTGATCGGTGCACAGGCAAGAGGAGTAAAGAAATCAAAGATTATCTGGGGCAATGTATTTCCAAATTCATTGCTTCCGCTGATCACAATGTTTGGTCTTTCCATAGGATCACTTCTTGGAGGAACCAGTGTTGTAGAAGTAATCTTCTCTTATCCGGGTCTTGGAAACCTTGCAGTTTCAGCAATCACATCCAGTGATTACAATCTGATCCAGGGATATGTATTATGGCTTGCCCTGATTTATATGGTCATTAACCTGATCGTTGATGCATCTTATGTTTATATTGATCCACGTATGCGTTTAAAGGAGTAGAATCATGAAAAAGAAAAACAGATTTTTAGCAAATAAAACTTTTGTCGTGTTTTCTATTCTTGCAGTCTGTATTATTCTGACAGCAGTATTTGCACCGGTGGTAACCAGAGGGGTTGACCCGTTAAAAGGTTCTCTGGTAGATGCACTGCTTCCGCCATGCAAGGAACATATTTTTGGAACCGACAAAATGGGCAGGGATATTTTTTCAAGAGTTATTTATGGAGCACGTGCATCTCTGTCAGCAACCTTTGGTGTTGTTGCCCTGATCTTTCTGGTGGGAACTGTTACCGGAGTCCTTGCAGGATATTTCGGAGGTGTCATTGATGCTGTTATTATGCGAATTGCAGATATGATGCTTGCTTTCCCAGGACTGGTACTTGCTCTTGCTGTTGCAGGTATTATGGGCGCAAGTATCAAAAATGCGATCATCGCTATTGTAGTAGTAAGCTGGACCAAATATGCGCGTCTGGCACGAAGCCTGGTTATGAAGATCCGTGACAGGGATTATGTATCAGCAGCGATCGTTACCGGTTCCAAAACACCGTATATGCTGTTTCGATATATGCTTCCAAATGCACTTCCTACACTGATCATTACTGCTGCGACAGATATAGGTTCCATGATGCTGGAACTGGCAGCAATGTCCTTCCTGGGATTTGGCGCGAAGCCGCCGGCACCGGAATGGGGTTATATGCTGAATGAAGGAAGAGCGTGTATGCAGTCCGCTCCGTGGCTGATGATCTTCCCGGGTCTTGCTATTTTTGTAGTAGTTGTTGTATTTAATATGCTTGGGGATTCCATCCGTGATATCCTCGATCCAAGAAATGAGTAGGAGGAATAAACATGCTGAAATTAGATAATGTGACAATCTCCTACAAAAATGTTCCAACTGTTCAGAATTTTAATCTGGATATGAAAGAGGGACAGATCGTTTCTCTGGTAGGAGAATCCGGAAGTGGAAAAACCACTGTTATCCGTGCTGTTCTGGGACTTCTTGCAGGTGGCGGTAAGGTCACAGAAGGAAGTATTACATTTGAAGGAGAAGACCTCTTATCCTATACACCGGAACAGTGGAGAAAACTTCGTGGTTCTGATATTTCCATGATTTTTCAGGACAGTGGTGCAATGATGAATCCGACACGTAAAGTCGGAAAAGTATTCACAGAATATATTCTTACTCATGAGAAAATTTCCAAAAAAGAGGCATGGAGTAAGGGAATCGCAATGCTGGAGCGAATGAGACTTCCGTCTCCGGATAATATTATGGAATCTTATCCTTTCCAGTTATCCGGTGGTATGAGACAGCGAGTTGGTATTGCGATGGGAATGACTTATCAGCCGAAGCTTCTTCTTGCAGATGAACCGACTTCTGCACTGGATGTAACAACGCAGGCACAGATCGTGCGTCAGATGATGAAGCTCAGAGATGATTATCATACAGGCATTATTGTAGTAACCCATAATCTGGGTGTAGCTGCCTACATGTCAGATTATATTGTTGTAATGAAGAACGGAAAAATGGAAGACCAGGGAACAAGAGAGTATATTCTGAAAGAATCAAAGAATGAATATACCAGAAAACTTCTGGAGGCAGTTCCATCCCGGGGAGGTGAACGATATGTCTGAAAAAAGAGAAGTAATACTGGAAGCGAAACATGTAACCAGAAGATTTGCGGCATCACATGGACGTACTCTGCTGGCGAACAATGATATTAATCTGAAAATGTATAAAGGTGAAACACTGGGTCTGGTAGGAGAATCCGGATGTGGTAAGAGTACATTTATGAGATTTCTGGTTTCTCTTGATACACCTTCAGAGGGTGAGATTCTGTACCGCGGTACAGATATCACGAAATTAAAGGGAGAAGAACTGAGAAATAACCGTCAGAACATTCAGATGGTATTTCAGGACCCGACCTTATCTTTTAATCCGAAAATGAACATTCGTGATATTGTGTGTGAGCCTTTGATGAATTTCAAAAAGATTAAGAAATCTGAGAAGGATGCTGTCTGCAGAAAACTTCTTGAGATGGTAGAATTACCGGGAGATTTTGCGGATCGTTATCCTCACAATATGAGTGGTGGACAGCGTCAGCGTGTTGCAATCGCGAGAGCACTGGCACTGGAACCGGAAATCGTTGTTCTGGATGAAGCAACTTCCGCTCTTGATGTTTCTGTTCAGAAAACAGTAATTGAACTGATCACGAAGCTTCAGAGAGAAAAGAATATTACATTTGGTTTTATCTGTCATGATATTGCACTGGTTCAGTTAGTGGCACATCAGGTAGCCGTTATGTATCTTGGAAACCTCGTAGAGGTTCTTCCGGGAAAAGATCTTGATATGAAAGCAATGCATCCATATACAAGAGCACTGATGGGTGCAGTATTTGATATTAATATGGACTTTTCCAAACCAATCGAGAGTATTGAAAGTGAGGCTCCGAGCCCACTGGATCTTCCACAGGGATGTCCGTTCCAGGGAAGATGTGAGCATTGCATGGATATCTGCAAAAAGGAGAATCCGCATCTTGTAGAAGTAGAAGACGGTCACAGTGTTGCCTGCCATTTGTTCAAAAAAGGTGGCAGATAATGAAAAAAGATAGTCTGATCTCTGGAAATATAGGAAAAGCATTATTACTTTTTGTACTTCCACTGATTGCGGGAAGCTTGATCCAGCAGTTGTACACAACGGTTGATGCGGTTATTGTTGGTCAGTTTACCGGAAAAATCGGACTTGCAGCAATTGACTCTGTGCATACGCTTTTTAAATTTCCGCTTAATTTTATGAACGGACTTGCAACAGGTGCGACGATTATGATCTCCAGATATTTTGGAGCAAAAGATAAAGAAGGACTGCATTGTGCAGTGCGGACAGCTCTTTTACTCGCCGGTATTCTGGGAATTGTCTGTGCTGTAGCCGGTGTAATTTTTTCTCCATGGCTGCTTGATATCATGTCTGTTCCGGAAGAAGTCCGTGCAGGATCACTGATCTACTGCCGAATTTATTTTGGCGGAATATGGGCAATGATCCTTTATAACATGATGGCAGGAGTCTTGCGTGCGTTTGGAGATTCTAAAAAGCCATTATATGTACTGGTCGTATGCAGTGTGGTCAATATTGTTGCAGATCTCATACTGGTAGGACTTCTGCATACTGGTGTTGGAGGAGCGGCAGCAGCTACTGTACTTTCTCAGATTGTAAGTGTTGTACTTACCGCATATTTTCTTGTGAAATCTGATTTCCTGGAAGAAAAGATAGGAATCAGAACTATGAGAATCTGCAAAGAGCATATGGGAATGATGATAAACAAAGGTTTCCCGTTAGCTCTTCAGTCCATGCTGTTTCCAATTGCCAATTCTATTGTTCAGGCAAGTATTAACACAATGGGAACTGACAGTATTGCAGCATGGGGAATCTGTGATAAACTGGATTTACTGATCTGGCTGATAGCGGATTCCATGGGACCTGTACTGACTACATATACCGCGCAAAATCTGGGCGCCGGTAAGGCGAAAAGAGTAAAGAAGGGAGCCCTGATCGGTACGGGCTTATCTGTGATCGCGGTAGGAATTATCAGTATTGTCCTTTATTTCGGTTCCGGACTGATCGGACCGTTGTTTATCGATCAGAAAGACGTTCCGACATTGATACCGCTGGTTATAAGATATATGCAGATGATGGCACCGTTCTTTGTATTCTATGCTGTTGCAGAAGCTCTTTCAGGAGCATGCAGCGGCCTTGGAGAAACATTGGTGTCAATGGTTACTACATTACTTACAATCTGCCTGTTTCGAGTAGTCTGCATTCTGGTTGTTTTACCATCATTTGAAACAATGGAATGTATTGTATGGATTTATATTGGATCATGGATAGTGTCAGGTGTCACTTTTACTATTTTATATCTGGCAAAGGTCGAAAAATTCTACCATAAGAAAAGTAAATAAAAAGATTATAATCATTTCGCAAATGATAGATGAGACAGAGGGTGCAGCAGGAAGAAGAATCAGACGGTATCCTCTGTTTTTATATCATAGGAAATGATTCCGTAATGTTCCTATGATATAAGAATTTGATATTTGCAATTTTTTTAACAATAAGTTATTGACAGAGAATAAAAAGCTGTTATAATAAAATTAACAAATGAACAAGTGCTCATATGATGATGTGAAAATCTATTCATGAGCCGGAAAGGAAAAAATACAATGAAAAAGACTTACAAAATCGACGTAGACTGCGCAAACTGTGCAAACAAAATGGAGGAAGCTGCTAAGAATACAGCTGGTGTTAAGGATGCAACAGTAAACTTCATGATGCTGAAAATGATCGTTGAATTTGAAGAAGGACAGGATCCGAAAGCTGTTATGCAGGATGTACTGAAAAACTGCAAGAAAGTAGAAGATGACTGCGAGATTTATCTGTAAGATATCATGACAGCGTAAAGAAACTGCCCGGGAAAGCGAAGTTGTTTCTTTACGCTGTATTTTTTACCCGGTGAACAGTAACCGCATTGAATGAATAAAGGAGGCTTTAGTATGAATAAGAAGCAGAAAAAAGTTTTAATCAGAATTATTGTTACGATTGTTCTTCTGATTGCACTGCGTTTTATTCCGATTTTAATGGAAGAGACGGATAAAATTATGAAAGCACAGATTGCCAGAGGGGCAGATTTTGAATCGGGAAATTTAATCAAAAAAGCGAAAAATTTAATTCCGCTGTTAGTTCCGCTTTTTATTTCGGCATTTCGAAGAGCAGATGATTTGGCAATGGCAATGGAAGCCCGCTGTTATCATGGAGGAGACCATCGTACATCCATGAAACCATTAAAATATCAGAATCATGATATTATGGCATATCTGGTTTTACTGGTTTATCTGATTGCCGACATTGTATTGCGTATTATAGTATAATGTACTCTCGGGATTTTTTGAGTATATTGTTATAAATTAG
>ERZ859776.1178-NODE-1178-length-10032-cov-2.677458_pt1 | contig 10032 bp, 10 predicted proteins | sample MGYA00509987_ERZ859776 | MGnify/ENA primary metagenome ERZ859776 (study PRJEB30046, sample SAMN00715146) | human gut metagenome | study: EMG produced TPA metagenomics assembly of the A metagenome-wide association study of gut microbiota in type 2... | reverse complement strand
ACGAGGTCCTCATACCCCCGGATATTCTCGTCCAGTTCCTCGGCGTCCCGGGAGCGCAGCCGGTACTCCTGCTGTCTTATATCTTTACTGATGTGATCCTCCATCTCTTTGATCCGGAACATTTTCCGCTTATGCATATCCTGTCCCAGGAACAGATAGAACACGAATCCCAGTACCGGTATAAAGTACAATAAAAGCAGCCATGCCCACACACTCTTCGGATCCCGTCGCTGAAAAAACACGATCACGATGGCAAATAACATATTAAAAAATACCAGGTGGCTGCAGAAAAAATCTATTCCTGTCTTTACGATCTCAAATGCTTCACTCATAATACTGCCTCTTCACATGGAAAACATCCTTTTTCCTCAATATACCATAATACAAACCTTCTTTCCAGCAAAAGAGACTGACAAATGCCGAAAAATCAACATTCTCAGTCTCTTCTATCTTTTGTATCCAAGCCGGCAGTCTCCCGGCAGTGATGTTTTATCCCTCTGTGATGAGTGTTCTCTTTCTATCCTGATCGCAGAATTCAATCACATAGGAACAATCCTGCAGATTTGCCTTCAGCTGTGCAGTACAGCCCTGATGTTCCCATACAAAGCAGATTCTGGACCCTTCACTGCTTACTTTGATCCGGCTTTCTTCCGAGAACGCCGGGCAGGAATTCCGGAATCGCAGCAACTCCAGTTGCTGCTTTACAATCGGCTTACTCAAAGCGCTGCATACCTGTGCTGTCGTCAGATTTGTCCGATTGATCTCCTTATGTCCTCCGGGGCCTGCCATCTTCACCGCTTCATAGTCGTTCTTTCCGGCGAACAGATCCAGATACCAGATCTGCGGTTTGCCCGGCATAAATATCTGCAAAGCTCTCGCAAGGAGCATCTTTCTCTCATCTTCTCCCAATGCGCTGAAATAAGTTGCATTCACCTGATAGTAAATGTTTTTCTGACCGTGAAGATCCTTCACATATCCCCCACGGGAGACAATAATGTCGATCAGTTTCTGAATCCGGTCCTCCGCCAGAATTCCTTTGAGATCCAACAGTGGAATTCCATCGTGACAGCCAAGCATGTTCACGGTTCTGATATTTTTATCGATCAGCTCCTGTGCCCATCCGGCCAGATGTTCTCCGTTTCCCGATTCCAGGGCATCTATGATGAGTCCCGGCAGGAAAAAGTCATAGGTGACGTATCCCTGCTCTGAGATTTTCTCATAAATCTTTTCACTATAGCATTCATGAATCTCCGGCAGAAGTTCCATACCGTACGGTTCCGCAATCTGTTTTATTTTGTTCAGCAGTTCCCATGTGTCCGGCTGGTTCAAAAAATTCCGTTCTCCCGGAGTCTTCGGTGCATAGGCAAATGCATCCAGTCTCACAATTTTGGCACCATATTCCGCCAGTGTCTTTAATACTTCACGATAGTACTCCCACACCTTTGGCGATTGGATATTCAGATCCATCTGTCCGAGATAATACCGGTGCTGCTCCATGTAATTCCAGATCGTAGTAACCTGTTCTCTGGTCAGTTTTCCTGCTTTGCGCTCCAGAACGATTTTTTGTAAAATATCTGCCGGCTTTTTTCCTTCCGGGCAGCCTATGGACAGTTCCTGTGCAATAATTTCCGCCTGCATATATTGCAGATCAGCAGCTTTCATCAGTTCAGGAGCATTAACCTCAGGGTAGTTCACTTCCTGATAAAAAGTATTCCAGTAAGGGATTTCTCTGCCATCCGGAAAACGTACCATAAGAATGGGGAGCCCAGGCTTCCGGAAAAACATCTTTTTCAGATACTTTTCTTCCGGAAGGATATATCCCTGCTCCGTCATTTCTCCGCAGTCCTTCCAGAATTCATTCCAATTAATGAAGAAATCCTTGTACTCCGATTCTTCCCCTTTTGCAATGATATCCTGGAATTGCTTCGACAACACCGAAGCATGATTCAGAATAAAATCCAGCTTCAATTCAATCCCAAGCTTTTTTATTGCTTCCAATGTTTTGCCGGAAGCATACATCTTATTCAGAGAATAATCAATCACGGAAAAACCTCTGTCCAGATCCGTATGGTACAGACTGGGCAGAATATAGCAGGAAGAAAATGCTCCCTCTGCCTCTTCCGTTTTCAAAAAATCTACAACATCATCCAGGGTTCCGCCCAGACTATCCGGGTAGAGATTCAACATCGGTCCTATGTTCATAACATCTTTCCTTTTTATTTCTGAAGCTTCGGAACAAATTTCGCATATTCCTTCCGGTCTAACACCGTTCCGTCCCGGGTAACAATAAGTTTTGCTTTCTCAGCCTGCTTTTTCAGCATTTTCTGCTCAATATCCAGTACCATCATCGTAAATGGGTTGTCTATCCATTGATCACGGTTTCTTTCCAGACGGCTCTGCAATGTCTCCTGGGGGGTACTGTCAAGGTAGATAGGGATATCCACACCGCTGTAGTATTCACTGTTGCTATGTGTCCACTCCACCAACAGCACTTTTATTCCGGTGAAATCCTTCTCTTCATACCAAAGTTCTGTCTCTTCGCGTCCCATATGTCTGACCCATAGCTTTTCTCCGCCGGCTTTAAACGCATGAACCAGTCTGTTTACTTCCTCAAAATTAATTTCCTTTTCCGTACCAAGATAATTTTCCAGAGCCTTTCTACCGTTTCTGAGATAGGACTCATACCATGAATATTTTCCGACATGTTTTTCATCCGCATCATTCCCGGCTTTTTGAAATTCCTGAATGATTGTACATCGTTCTTCTGTATAAGTCTGCTCTTTCAGCATTCCCACAATTGCATTTTCTCTGAAAATCTGTAACCGCTCCGCATCATTGTACTTTGGAATTCTATGCGGATAAGCATCTCCGGACAGAATGTAGTTTTCTATCCCTTTTTCCTTCAAGAAACAGGAAAGCAACAATGCCGTATTTTTCCAGATCCGGAGCCTCCGCTTACTGCAACGACTACTTTTTCGAAACGTGTCTGCTTCGCACAGTTTTCAATCATGGGGAGCAGCTTTTGCATCAGTTTTTCTGCCAACGTAGTATCATATATTTTCAGTAGCTCCTTTGATGACGGTTCTGCTTCACTTTCCATTATGGTTCCTTTTTCTATCATATCTGTTCCTTTATCGTCATTATTTTACTTTGTGGACTCCCGGTCGATCAGTTCTACCGGAAATACAACCTGAGATGGAACCTTTTCACTCTTTACTTTTTTCACAATCGCTTCTATGGCATATTCACACATTTCCTGCACCGGCTGATGAATGGTCGTAATGGAAGGATACGTCAGTGTGGAAATCCAGGTATCATCGAATCCCACAATAGAGATATCCTCCGGAACACGTTTTCCCATTTTTTTGCATGCACGGATAATATTTGCAGCCATTACATCACTTGTTGCAAAAATTCCATCCAGATCCGAATTTTTTTTCAATAATTCCAAAATATTGTTGCCGAATTCTTCTGATAAGGGAGCCAACCTGTCTGTATAAACCACACGTCCACTGATTTTTCTATCCTCGCAGCACTTCATAAATGCCTTTTCTCTGCTATATGCAGGGATATTTTCCTTGGTAGGCGGGTTAAAAATTGCGATATTTCTGCATCCGGCATCAAACAACCGGTTAGCCGCCAGAATACCACCCTGATAGTTATCGCAAAGAACTGCCGGAATATTTTCCGCAATTTCTCTCTCAAAAGAAATCAGTGGACAATTGGAATCCAGATGTTCCATCGTCTCTCCGATATGACTGCACACAACAATTCCCAGAACTCTGTGAGAATAGAGCAGATCAATATACTGTAATTCTTTTTCCCTGCTGTTCTCGGAAATACAGACCATAATCTTGTAGTTGTGTTTTGTTACATAATGCTCCAGCCAGTGAAGGACCTTACTGAAATAAGGATGCTCTACGGATGGGAGAATCACCCCGATATAATCACTCTTCTGCCGGGATAAATTTCTCGCCATTTCGTTTGGCATATAGTTCAGCTTTTCCATGGCAGAATATACTTTTTCTCTCGTCTCTTCACTGATGTATCCACGATTATTCAATACTCTGGATACTGTTGTGGAAGTCACTCCTGCTTCTGCAGCTACATCTTTGATTGTTGGCATATTCCCTTCCCCTTATCTTACTTTTTTGCATCAGACAGTAACGGAAAGTCCGTCGTAAGTCAACAGGAACCCCTCCTGACCTACCAATCTTTCATATTCCTGCGGAATCATACCGCACATATGAGAATAATGATTCAGATAATATTCCGTATCCGGTGTCACTGCATGCATTCTGCGGAGTCTTTCCCGCAGCTCTACATTTTCCCGAATTCCCATATGTGTGTCACCATCCAATGTGCCTCTGCAGGTATCCATACTGACGACGTCAAATTTTATGTTCTGTTGTTCTATAAAATCCAGTGTTTCCTCCGGCAATGCCCCTGTATCATTTGCATACAACAGGGTCGAGCTTCCATCCTCGATCACAAAAATCAAAGCTTCCTCGTCCAGCTTGTGATATGCCTTTAAAGGTGTAAACTTCAAATGACCTATCCGGAATGGTTCAAACTTTTGAATCCGGTGAAATCTCATCCTTGTCAGATCTACATGTGGATCCTTAGCTATTATCTCCATAATACCATCCTGAACCGCATCATTGCCATAAATTTCCATTGCTTTTTTATCTTTTTTTTGAATAACGGATGCCATTTCCTGCAGTCGAAAGCATATTTCCGTAGTATTCAGGTGATCGGAATGGGAATGGGTAAATACTAGGTGATTCACCTCCGATAAATCCACATGGCTGTTAATACATTGTGAAAAGATATCCGGGGACAGGTCTATCATCACCTGATCTATCAGAGTACAGCTACGTGTCTTTACATTTTTTCCCAACAACGTTCTTACCTTACGACATGCTTCACACTGGCAGAAAATACTGGGAAATCCTTCTGCTCCGCCTGTTCCGAGATATCTGATTTCCACTTTATCACCCCTTAATTCCGCTGGATGTTACAGATGCCACAAACTGCTTCTGAAATACCAGGAATAATATCATCGTAGGAATAACCATTAATGTAGAGAATGCGAAAACCTGTCCCCAATCAGTATAAGTGTCGGAAAACAATGATTTTAGAGCCAGCGGCAGTGTTCTGTAAGTACCGTCCCTGGTAACCAGTGTAGGCCACAGCAGATCGCTCCAGGAACGGATGAATGCCATGATCGCAACAGTAGTAATGATCGGCTTAGACAAAGGCATCATGATTTTGGTAAATATTTTCCAGTAGGAGGCTCCATCAATAATTGCAGCCTCCTGCAATTCCTTCGGCATTCCCTTAAAATGATTATAGTATAGATACATGTACATGGGATATGCGACACTGGGAATGGCCAGTCCTATATATGTATTTAACAGTCCCAGTGAATTCACTGTCATAAAACGGTTAATGATAATGGACTCTGTGGGAATAATGCTCAATGCCACAATGGTGGATATAATGATTGCCTTTCCACGGAAATTAAGCATTCCCAGTGCATATCCGATCATTGCATTGATTGTGGTTGCCAGCAAGACAAAGATGATCGTTACTACAACGGAATTCTTGAAGAACTTGAAGAAATCCGCTTTTACAATAACATTGATATAGTTATCCAGTGACAGGTCTCCGTAAGGAATGAATGCTCTGATATTTGACATATCCGATTCAATCTGCGCATATGGTTTCAGGGAAGATACGAACAAAAATACGATCGGTCCGATGAAAATAGCTGCTATGAGCAAATATCCAAGATACATGCACAATTTCATAATGATTTTTTTCCTTTTTGACATTGCAGTTCTCATTCCCTAGTCCTCCTTTGCAAACTTATTCTGCAGAATTGAAATAACCATTACCAGCATAAAGAATGTAACTGCGATTGCGGAAGAGTATCCTACCTGTCCATTTACGAATCCGGCTTTGTACAACTGGAATACTACGGTCGTCGTTGCATTGGACGGTCCGCCATTTGTCAGTACATACACCTGTGTGAATACTTTCAGGGAATTGATAATCACAGATACCAAAACGTATACCAGTGTATTCTTCAATCCGGGTACCGTAATATAAATAAATTTCTCAAAGGTGGTACATCCATCGATTTCGGCAGCCTCATATAGTTCTTCGGAAATGTACTGCAGACCGCTTAAAATGATCAGCATCTGCATACCAAGATTCTGCCAGATATACATAATTGCCAGACACGGCAGTGCCAGATGCTGATCCTGAAGCCACTTCTGAGGTGCAATGTGTAACAGTCCCAGAAACGAATTCAATAATCCGCTGGAATTGGAGAAAAAAATGATTGCCCAGAAAACTGCCACTACAGTCATCGTTACAACCTGCGGACTGAAATAAATCAGTCGGAACACCTGCACGCCTTTGATCTTCTGGTTTACAAAAACCGCAAGCACGGTTCCGATCACCAATACCGAAGGCACTACGATCAGTGCATACAAAAATGTATTTTTAAAAGAAAGTACTGTCACTTTGCTTGTGAAAATCTCAATATAATTCTTCAAACCTACAAAGGCTGTTTCCATTCCTACTTTGGGAATCAGTTGTTTATTGGTAAATGAATACACAACAGACATTGCAAACGGTAAAATGATAAATACAAGTGCCAGCACCACTGCCGGTGTGCAGAACAGGAATGCGGCTTTTGACTCGCCACGTTGCAATCCGCTTTTTTTCTTAGAACTGTTTGCCATAAGTACTCCTTTTTCTTATGAATAAGGCTGCCCTCACAGACAGCCTTATCCGATACTTCTTATTTCAGATTATTGAAAGTTCCATCCGTTCTCTGTAATAATTTCATCGATATTTGCAGCGGCATCGTGCAACTCTGTTGCAGGATCTGCGCCGGCATAGATATTACCGATAACACTGGCCATTGCATCATAAATGGTCATATGTGCAGGAGTGTACGGACGCAGGAAGGAAATACCACTCTCAAGCTGCTGTCTGTACAGATACAGGGTACCTCCCTCACAATAGTCGGGGATTGCATCCATAACGCTGGATCTTGCGGGAACCGCACCGTTGACATCTACTACCATCTTGATGTAATCGGGGTTGGTTGCTTCCTGCAGCATTGCCCATACAGCATCATCATTTCCGGATTCCTGTGCGCCTGTGGTCATGATCATAACAGTGGAACCGGAGCAGGTGTAAACCCCGTGTCCCATATCAGGCAAAGGAACCAGGATCAGATCGTCGCCAAGTGCAGCCTTATAATCCTGATACTTGGAATGTCCATACAGAGCCAGGGCATTCTCACCCTTCTGGAAAGAATCTTCATAATCACAGGTTGCATCTGCATATCCATCTGTGAACAGCTTTGCCAGGAAATTGAAAGAAGCAATTGTATTATCGCCGTCCAGAGTTCCGGTGCAAAGTCCGGTCTCACGATTCATGTAGTCTCCGCCAAAGCTTGCTACAAACGGCATCCAGGTGTAATACTCGGTGGAAGGTTTGTTCTGTCTTACATAGATGGGCCATTCTACACCGCTGTCTTTTAATTTCTTCAGCGCATCTTCAAACTCTGCTTTATCCCATGCATCCTTGTAATCGGCAGGAATTCTGACACCGGCATTCTCCAGCATGGATTTGTTAGCCCAGAAAGCCAAGCCACTATCGAACTGTGCAACGGAAATGATGTGATCATTATAAGTGCACTCAGATACTACGCTGGGAAGATAATCATCCATCAGTTCATCGGTTACATAATCGTCCAGATTTGCTACCAGACCCGCTTCATAATATTTGGGAATCAGCAGATAGTCTGCAACTACCGCATCCGGCATGTCACCTGCAATAGAAGAAGTCTGCATCTTATTGTCCAATTCATCCTTGGAATAATACTCATCTGTAATGGTAATATTCAGATCTCCTTCGATCTTGTCAAACATTTCACGGTATATATCATCTTCTGCGCCGGAGCTGATCCAGACTTTCACTTCTTTCCCTTCATAACCGCCCTGTGCATCTGTTGCAGCGGCTGCTGTTCCATCCGCAGCATTTGCCGTTGTTTCACTCTTGGAGTCTGTAGTTGTGGCACCTGTCTCTGAGCTTCCACAAGCTGCTAATGATACGACCATCATTGCACTCAACAATCCTGCTAAAATTTTCTTTTTCATGTATTGTTCTCCTCTCTGAATCTATACATTTTGTAGATATGTAATTGTATGTCAACCGGTTACATGTTTTGTAATTAAGAATATATACTAATTTTTATCGTGTGTCAACCGGTTACATATATAAATTTTCAACAAACTTGGATTTGATTTTTTGTATAGTTTCACTTTGTACTCCAATTTGACGCAGGTATTCCGGAACTCCACCCCACTCTCTGTCAATCCAGTTCAGAATCCATTTCATGTTGTAGATATTGGAACCGGAAATATCTGTCGTAAATTTTGTAATATAGATACTGCTGCATTGGTAATCCACCAGAATATCTTCCCGGTCCACTCCCATGGATGATAAGATCAACATTGCCAGAATACCAGTACGGTCTTTGCCGGCTGCGCAATGGAACAATACCGCTCCCTTGGAATCAGCAACTACCTCCAGCGCTTTCTTGATCTCTTTTCCTCCGTTACGGAGCATCAGGCAATACATGCGATGCAGCGTTTTGGTCTCCACCACACTACTGTTTACAACATCCAGCTGTTCCAGCTTTGTGGTACCCATAAGCGAACAGTTGATATAGTCCATATCCTGTCCCAGTCTGTCCGGCAGCTCTTTTGTCTCACTGGGAAATCTTAAATCAATGACCATACTGACTCCCAGACGCTCTATCTGGGCAATGTCCTCCTCCGTTGCCTTATTCAAAGCTGTACTCCGGAAAATTACACCATATCTGGTTACGCCTCCGTCGCACGCATAGCCGCCCAGATCTCTGAAATTTGCTACCTGATCCAGGCGATATCTTCTACAATTCATCTCTTTTCCATTCCTTCTTTATCTCTGTTATTTTATTCCCCGTTCCAACGGTTCTCTCGATGTCTCTGCATCCCCAAAAAAGAACATAAAATCCTGAATTTCTGTTCTCATCATTTTATCAGTACTTATAAATTCCTTTGCCTTTTCAAACTGTGGTTTCCTGTCGTAGGAAATTTGTTTCAATCGGATCTCGCCGTCTGTAATGGTCGCATAATGTGCCGTCTTATCCGGGTCATCGGGTCTTCGATACGAGGCACTTCCCGGGTTCAGCCATTCCATTCCATCACCCAGAATATGAATACATTGTCTGTGTGTATGCCCGAAAATCAGTCTTCTGTTCCCTGTATTATCTGTTCCGTAATGCTCCGCCCAATATTTATCAAACGCGTACCTGCTTTCTATCGTCCCATAACCACTATCATACTGATGAGCAATTCCGTATTTCCATCCGTCTGCCTCAAAATATGCAGTTTCCGGTAACTGTTTCAGCCACGCGATGTCCTGGTCATTTAATCGTTCACAATTATAGTGAACCCACTTGTATTTTCCATCTCCTACATTTTTCCATTCCTTACTTTCATAAGTATTTATAACGTGAAGATCATGGTTGCCATACACAAGATGTGTATTTTTCAGATTGCGGAACCGTTCTATCACTTCCGTCGGATAGATTCCATAGTCTGTATAATCCCCGGCACAGCACAGAATATCGTAATCAGCCTCTTTTTCCAAAATGGTGTTCAATGCGGCTATGTTCGCATGTACATCTGATACTACCAGTACTTTCATTTTCCGCACCTCCTTCTTTTTTCACATTATATAATTTTACCGCTTGTATGTCAACCGGTTGACATACGTGTTTCATAATTTTTTATAATACAAAAAGACTGCCACATGGTGACAGTCTTCCTTACAAGAACCGGAAACGAGATAGAAATCATAAATGTATGGTTGCGTATTTCATCACATCTATGTTACAATGTTTCTTAGGAATTTGTTCCTATTAACTGAAGGAGGGACTGAAAATGAGTCCGGTTACAA
>ERZ859776.1175-NODE-1175-length-10040-cov-2.235954_pt1 | contig 10040 bp, 2 predicted proteins | sample MGYA00509987_ERZ859776 | MGnify/ENA primary metagenome ERZ859776 (study PRJEB30046, sample SAMN00715146) | human gut metagenome | study: EMG produced TPA metagenomics assembly of the A metagenome-wide association study of gut microbiota in type 2... | reverse complement strand
TTAAATGTTGGCATTATTTTCACCTCCTGTTTTATTTGTATGAGATCATAAATTGATCTCGGCGTACGTATGCACGCTAAATCATTATATTAACCCTATCTTTTTTTGTCAAGTTCTTTTCCAAAATTTCCTTGAATTTCGCGGAATACGCGGGTAAAAAAAGTTTTGCATGCAAAAAGAAAAGATGGAAAACTCCCAACGGATATCTTCCATCTATTCTTCCACATTTTTACATGTTTATTCCAAACGGTCAGCCATTTGCCCGTTTTCTCTGCTTCTCCTGTCTCTCACTGGTCAGAATCATATAGATTCCCAGCAGCATCACACCGATGCACAGAACATATTTCGGATTTAACGACTGTCCGGTCTTCGGCGTCTCATCCTTTACCTGCGAGTCATCCGCCGCCTGCGCATTATCAGCCGGCTGCTCCGTCTCCGCCGCTTCCGTCGTCTCTGCCGGCTGGCTTTCCGCCTGGCTTCCGCCTGCCGGTGTAATCACAAACCCGGAGGTTGCCTGCGCCGTTGAATCCGAGTGACGCTCATCCACTACGATGACATAATCACACGCATGCACAAAGGAAAATGACACATTGCCGTCCGCATCTGTATCAGACTGTCCCATATACTCCAGGATCTGATTATCTACATTATAATAGAACAAAGTGCCCAGCTTATTGGCGTTCGCCGCACCGACATTTACGGTCAGCTGCGCCGTCAGGCCAAACAGGTTGTCGTGCGCCAGATGCATCTGCGTTGACCATCCGCTTCCGGTTACTGTGCTCTGCAGGTTCGCCGGCACATTGCTTGTTCCCAGTTCCACGCCAAAATCCGTATCTGCTACAACGCTTGTGTCAATGCTGCTTCCGTCAATCGTCCATGAGATTCCATTTCCCATATCCAGAACCAGCGTCAACTGCTTATCTGCCGCCAGTGTCAGAATATCCTTCGGCACAACCGTGGTGCCGTTCATGGTAATATAGATCGTTGAACCTGGATCCGCCACCGTCATCTGCGTGTAAATCGCATCCCAGCCCTTCAGTTCCTCATTTCCGGTGATATATGCGGTTCCCTGCTCTGCAAATCTGGTCGTCGCAGGCACTTCCGCCGCTGTCGGCTGCACATCTCCCTGTGTCTCCGCCGTCGTCGCTGCCGCCGATCCGGTACCGCTGCTCTGTGCGCCTGCCGCTCCGGCACTGCCCTTTACCGCACCGTTGCCTCTTCCACTGCCGTTGCCGCTTCTGCTGCCTCTTCCAGATGATGTGCCGTTACTCTTTCCGCTGCTGCCGCTTCCGCTGCCCGTACTGCTGCTGTTATTACCACTGCTCGTGTTGCTGCTGTTATTGCTGCTGTTATTGCTGCTATTGTTATTACTGCTGCTGTTATTGTTATTGCTGTTGTCGCCGCTGTTATTGTTGTTACCGCTGTTATTATTGTCGTTGTTATTGTTGTTATTGTCATCTGCCGGTTTTTCCGTGTCCTCGGTCGGCTTCTCCGTATCCTCCGTCGGCTTTTCTGTATCCTCGGTCGGTTTCTCCGTATCCTCCGTCGGCTTTTCCGTGTCCTCGGTCGGTTTCTCCGTATCCTCGGTGTCGTCCGGCTTATAATCCGTCACCACAATCGCACCGTACGTCTCCACCAGCTTCGGTGCAGCCGGAGCGCTTCCCGGCACTTCAATCGAGTGGATCTTGAAAGAAGTATTCTGCTCGCCAAATGTTTCTAAGGCTTTGCCAAGGCAGAGCGTCTGAATCTCACTGCCGTCAAATGCGCCGTCTTCCACGGTTGTCACGCTCTCCGGAAGTGTCACTTTTCCAAGCTTGCAGCCGTAAAATGCATTTTCACCGATCATCTTGGTGCCGTCATATACCTCGATGGTTCTCGCCCCCTGCGGGCAACGGTATAACGTAACCCCGTTCGCCGTGTAGAGCGCATTGTCGTATGACATAAAGTATGTATTTCCCTCTTCCACATCAATGGACTGCATGTTGACACATCCGTCAAATGCGTCCGACGCAATGGTTTTGGTTGCCTCGGGGATCACGATGCTCTCGAGGGACTCGCAATTTTTAAATGCTTCTTTTCCGATCGATGGAAGCTCCCTGGAAATACTTAAGTCCGTCAGTCCCGCACACTCTGCAAATGTGCCGTCGCCGATTCCTTCCTTGCTCTCCCATGTTGCACTTTCCAGACTGGTACAGCCGTAGAACACATTGTCTCCGATCTTTGTCACGCTGTCCGGAACCGTGACCTCGGTCAGATATTCACATCCTGCAAATGCGTTATCTCCGATGGTTGTCACACTGTCCGGGATCTCCACCGATGTGATCGTCGTATTGAGGAATACATCATCATCAATTTTTGTAATATTGTCCGGAATGACAACCGCGTTCTCCGCTCCGACATACCCCTGCAAGGTTGTCCCTTTTATGACAAATCCGTCCTCCTGACCGGACGCTGCACTGAGCTCTCCTGGATAGATCATCACCACAAGCATGGCAACGACCAGCACATAGCCTATTTTTCGTTTTATCCGGTATTTCATTAGCACTCTCTCCCATCATCCTTTATTTCGACGCAGCCCCGCCCGTGAACCTCACGCGCGATCCCACGCTTTTACTCTGCTTCCCTGCATTTCTTTGCCACCAGAAACAGTCTTCCGTCTTCTGTAAAATTGTTACAGGTCGACAGGGTCAATAGCTCGTCCCCGTAGACCGGCAGATCTGTTCCGGTAAACACCGAGAGTTGTATGATATGATCGAGGTAGTCGTTAAACGCCTCCTCAGAATCCGCCTGTATAAAATCATAATAACGAAATTCCTGTGAATTTCGGTACTGCACCTTTGCCAGACAGACGGCAAACACTTCATAGGTGCCTTTCTCATAAATTGTATCAAATCTGATCTGCGCGTGCTCCCTCCAGTAATCTTCATCCAGATACTTCTTGAGACTTCCGAACATCGCACCGCTTTTCATGTTGTGTCCGTAGATAATAATATTGGTGCTGCGCTGCACCAGATCCGTTCTCGGATCCATAAACAGGGTTCCGTTGATATCGTCCTCCCCGTTTACATTGCGCTTCAGATAATAATCCCCGTCATTCGGGGTAAGCATGACCGGATAGTCAATCTTCGTCCCGTCAATGGTGATCCATCCGGCAAAATCACTGTGCTGCGCCACGATGGCTTCATATTCCGGCAGAACCGGAGGAGGCGGTTCGTTCTCCCGCTCCGTCTGGTCTAAGCCCGCCGCAAGTTCCGGTGCGTCCTCTGAAAAAAAGGTGTCATTGTCCACCATCTCTGCAGCTTCTGTCGGATTTTCTTTTAACATCTTCAAATACTCATTCGCCTGACTGCCGCGGTGATTCGTGTAATCTGACCAGAAATACCAGCCAAAACATAGAAATGCGGCCGTCACACACACCGCACCGAGAATCTTTCTGCTGCGGTCCTGTGCCCCCTGCCGGGGTTCCTCCCCCGCCTGTTGTTCCGGTGCCTGTGCCTGCGTTATATTTTTTTCCGCGGATTTTGCCACGGCATCTGCAATATCAAGAAAAAATTTCTTGCCGACTTTGCTGCCGAACTTAATCTTCCCTGTTCGGATCAGCCAATAGAGGCGTAGAGCGGTTTCCGGTTCATTGAGATCGACGGTGCTCTGAATCTTTTCGATTTTCTTCGCATCTTCGAGTCCTCTGGCATATTCGTCTTCTGTGTCAAATGTAAAATTCCCTATCTTATATGCCGCCATGATCGGAACCGTTCTCCCTCCTCTCTGTCTTTATTTTGATGGTTGATGCTCCTGTATCTTTGCATGAGGAAATCGCCGTCCGCCACCAGGTAGCTTCTTACTTTATAAGAGTATGTTGTCTCTGCCGCAAGCTTTTTATCGGTATAGAAAGCGTCTCTGGTACGTGTTACCTGCTGCCACTTTCCATCTGCGCCGGCACGGTATACTTCGTATCCCGTCACGGCACCGTCGCCCGTCCAGCTGATGGACAGACTGTCTGCGGATGCGCCTGTCACAACCGCCGCGCCCGCATCGCACGGTCTGATGTCAAACGTCAGATTCTTCGTTGCCGTGTAATTGCCTTTTCCTGCAACTGCCGCCACACCGGTACCTGCCTTACGGTTGTTGGAATACATCAGTGTGTAGTCGCTTAAAAGTTCCAGAGCTTTGCCGTCATCTTCCACCGTCACGGTCGGTCTGATGTCAGATCCGGTATATACCTGTGTCTGAATCGAACCGATGTCGCACAGATGTATGCTCTTGCGCAGAATCTGGAAACTCAGTTCCCTGGTACCTGCATAATGGGTTCCGCTCGCCGTGATTACCAGCTTCGCTACACCCGCGTTGATGTTATCTTCATAGGATACCGTGTAATCCTTATCCTTTTCCAGCTGTACGCCGTCTGCCCATACTTCCGGCTCCGGTGTGATTGCTTTTCCGGTATAAGTATAAGTAGAAGAAACACCCTTCACTTCCAGTCCGTCGATCGGCGTCTGGTCTACAGTAAACTGCTTTGTAACGGTTCCTGTATAGTTGCCGGTTCCGGCAGCCTCCATTTCGTAGGTTCCTGCCACTCCTGTCGGTCTGCATGTCACGGTATAATCGGTGTCTCTTACGAGTGCGATCTCACCCCACTGGAATGTTACATTCTGTGTAATCTGCTCTGAGTAGGATACCGTGTCCTCAAATCCGCTCATCACCACATCTTCATCGGTGATGTCCTTCGGTGTAATCTCGATGGTGCATTTCTTGGTCCCGCCGTAGCTTCCCTGACCGATCAGAAGAAGAGTCTGCGTTCCAGCGCTCATGCCATCGCTGTTGTCGTCAAATGCAAAGCTGTAGGAGTCTGTTGTCAGAACCGTCTCGCCGATACGTACCTCTGTAATACCCAGATCGTCCGGCGTATATGCGCTTCCCGTGAACGGATAGCTGTCGCCAAGTCCTACGATCTCCGCCGGACTGATGTCGCTCGCAATATGAAACGTGGTCTGGCGGTAATTCGTAAATCCGCCGGTTCCGTTGATCCGCATCAGCACAGTGCCGATCTCTGTGTTGTCCGTGTCAAAGCTCAGTGTATAGTCTTCACCCTGCTTTAAGGTGTAATCGCCGCAGGTCACCTTGACTTCCGGAATCACCGGCTGACCTGTGTATGCCTGATTCGGAATCGGATCCACCGTAACATCCGCCGCTGCAATATCGTGGCTTACGATGGTAAACGGTGCCGTTACGCTTCCCGCATAGCTTCCTTTTCCTGTCACGGTCACAGTTGCAGTACCGCACGCCTTGTTGTTCTGATAAGATACCTCATAATCCGTACCCGCTGTGAGTACATTGCCGTCCAGTGTTACCTGCACTTCCGGTTCCACCCCGTTGTCGCTTCCCATATACGGATAGGAAGTTCCGTTCGGGAACGTGACAATCGCTCCGTCAAAGCTCTTCTCCGTAATCGTGTATTCCACGGTGCGGGATCCCGTATAATTTCCGATACCGGAAATCACCGCTGTCGCTGTTCCTGCATTGATATTGTTGCTGTATGCAACGGTAAAATCGCTTCCCTCTGTCAGCTGACGTACCTCAACCTCTGTTCCGTACTGATATGTCACAAGAACAGTCGGCTTCTTTTCCGTTCCGTCATAAGAAAAGCTGTCCGGAATCACTTCTACCGCAATCAGGTCGGTGCCGGATGACGGTTTTGCCACTGATTTCGCCACGATCTGGAAGGATACTTCACGGTTTCCGATTACGTTGCTTCCATCACCGGTAATCACGACTGTACCGGTTCCTACATTCGTATTATCCGCGTCTGCCTTCTTTGCAATGGTATAGCTTCTTGCCGGCAGAATGTAATCTGTTGATCCGATGGTTGTCTTCAATGAGAACTCCGGCACAATCTCCTTACCGGTGTACTCTCTGCTTCCGATCGCATTCTGCGTTCCGTCCAGCACCTTCAGGTCGTCCATCTGAAGCGGGTTAATATCAAAGGTTACCAGCTTGATCAGACCAGCATACTCGTTCTTACCCTTTACCATAATGCTTCCGCCGTCTGTTCCCGCCTTGATATTCTCTCCGTAGGTCACATCATAATCGGACGTGGACAGTGTCTTGTTCCCTATCTTAACGGTAACCTGCGGGCGGATCTGTGTTCCGCGGTACAGGTAGCTGCTCTCTACACCGCTTACCTCCAGAATTCCCGCATTTGCAACAATGCTGAAATTCTCTGTGAGTGTTCCGGTAAATCCGTTTTTCTCATTTCCGATTACCGTCACGCTCGCAGTCTTATCACCGATCTTCACGTTGTTTTCGTATGTATGAATCACAAAGTGCTTTCCGGATGTCAGCTCTGTTCCGTAGTAGCTGATGCTCGGGATTGCCTCCACCGGATCTCCGGTATACTGCTGATCTCCGATTGCCACCTGGATGCCTGCCTCCGAAAGATCCGCTTTGATCGGAACCGTCTTCTCCACGCTTCCCGCAAAGCCTCCCATACCCTTGATGGTAACTACTGCGTTGCCGACCCAGCTGTTGTCTGCATAGACCAGCGTATAGTCGGTATCTTTCTGAAGTGTTGTTCCGTTCAGCACAACACTGATCTGATCGTCAAACGTGATGTTCTTATCGCCGATTGCAATGTCCGTCTCTCCGGCATTCACATAATCTTTGAACCACAGTTCATCCGGAACGGTAATCTCGGCGTCCGCAATGTTTGCGCAGATCTTAAAGGTCTTCTTCACGCTTCCTGTGTAATTGCCGATTCCCTTGAGAATGACAACCGCGTCGGAGCCAATGCTGTCGTTCTTCTCATAAGTACAGATATAATCCGTACCCATGACAAGTTCTGTTCCGTTATAGTACAGCTTCGGCTGCGGTGTTGCCGCTCCGTCCACCAGCGGCTGCGGTTCGATCGCTCCGATCTTAAAGCCGTTTGCCGGTGTGTATCCGCCGTTGCCGATACTTGCAAGTGTGATCGTAAAGGTTGTGCTTCTCGATCCTGTAAAGTCCGTACCGTCCTTTGCCGTTGCCGTCAGCGTCACAGTTCCGCGGCTGGTATGATCCGCCCCGTAGGATACCGTGTAATCCGTCGTGCTGATCTTCTGTCCGTCATAAGTAAGCGCCACTTCAGGCTCTACCGGGCTTCCAGTATACTGCGTCTGATAACTTCCATCGGTCACTCCGCCGACAGAAAGCTCTACACTGCTGTCCGTAAGATCTCTCGGTGCAATCGTAAAGGTCTTCTGCCATACACCGACGTATCCTCCCAGGCCTTCCACGCTTACCGTTGCGGTTCCCGCGTGGATGTTATCCGTATAGGTCACGGAATAGTTGGAATCTTTTACCAGCTTTTTGTTGCCCTCGATCCGTGTTACCGTTACCTCCGGCTCAAATGCACTTCCGTCGTAAACATACTGTGTGCCGTCGGTGAGTGCCGGGCAGCTGATCGTAAATTTGCTCTCGTTTGTGATGAGCTGTCCAATCCTGAATTCCGCTGTCTTGCTTCCGGTAAAGTTACCGGTTCCGGTCACTGTCACCGTTGCAGTTCCGGTTCCTTTGTTGTTCGCGTAAGCCACCGTGTAATCGCTGGCCGGGCTTAACGTATAGGTTCCGTCTCCAAATTCGTAGCTTACCGACGGTACCGGTGTGACAGCCATTCCGTTGTACTCCTGCGCGTCGATCGGTGCGATCTTTACCTCCGGCTCTGCCAGATTCTTCGGCGCAATCGTATAATCTTTTGTAAAGGTTCCCTGATAATTTCCTTTTCCGGTAATCGTCATCGTTGCGGTTCCGGCATCTACATTATTCTCATAGGAAATCTTGTAATCATCCTTGCCAAGCTTTTTCTTCAGATCTGTACACTGTACCGCAGGTACCGGTGTAATCTCTTCCGAAGTGTAAGTGTAGCCGGACTTTAATCCGCCAAGCGTGCAGTTGTTGTCCAGGCTTCTCGGCAGAATCGCAAATGTCAATGTTCTGTCATCTGTTCCGTAGTAATCTCCCTTGCCGGAAACGGTGATGGATGCCTCGCCGGCATTCAGGTTGTCCGCGTAGGAAGACTCGTCATACGCGATCACTTTCTCGATCTCATCGGCTGTCGTAAGCTTTGTTCCATCGCTCAGCGTCAGCTCGGTGATCTTCGGATACAGACGCTCGCCGGTGTAGGTCGTCTCGTTCTCATCCACCTTCCAGCTGATGATCTCGTCCAGGGATTTTCCGCTGATGGTGAATACAATAATCTTCGTTCCTGTGTAGTTGCCGTTACCCTGTATGGTCACATTTGCCATCGGTCCCGGTTTCTCGTTGTTCGCGTAGCTGCCAGCCACGATCGAATAGTCGGTCGGCGCAGTCAATGTCTTCTTATTATAAGTAAGCTTTATCTCACTTTCTGTAAGGGTCACTGCATTTCCGTCGTACGCTTTCTTGATCGCCTCGTAGGAAACACCGGTTGCAATGTCCTTCGGACGAATCGTAAAGGTTGCACTCAGTTTTGTGGCGCCGTCGCTGTACACATAGCATCCGTTTGCCGTCGGCTGATCCTCCAGCGGGATCTGCTCTACTGTAACCGTCGCCTCCCCGGCATTGATCGCCTGATCCGCGTTGGTTCCGTCACTGTAGTTGACCGTATAATCTGTTCCCTGCTCAAGGCCGCCCTTCCAGAGTCCGAATCCGCCGTCCGATACCGAAATCTCATCCGTAGCAAGCGTAATCGGATCTCCTGTGTATACCGGGTTTTCTGCCGGATTCACCGATACATCATAATCCTCATCAAGCTTGGATGCGAGCAGATACTTGATCTCCTGTTTGCCATAGAATTTGCCCTTTCCGGTAATCGTTACCGAAGCAGTGCTTCCTTCTTTTGAAATATCCTTGATGCCGTCATACTTTAATTCGTAATCAGTTCCTTTTACCAGCGTATTGCCCTGGTTATCCGTGAGTGAAATCTCAAGCTGATTATCGTTTTTATTGTTGGAATACCACAGCATTGCCCAGTATGGTCCGTCATATCCTGTCACCATCCTGTCCGCGCTGTTGGTTACCTTAAGGTTCTTGTCGTTGATCAGTGTCTGGATATCTACCGCTGTAACCTCAAACGTCTTGGTAACAACGCCTGTATAGTTGCCGCTTCCGGTAATCGTCATCGTGTAGGTTCCGATGTCTTTTACCGTTGTCGGTGAACATGCCACCGTATAATCGGTTCCCTTTTTCAGTGTATGATCTGTCTTTGATGCGGAATGATATACAACACTCTCTGTCGGAAGCGCAATCTCTGCTCCCGTATAGTCAAACAGCTCTCTGTCAATGCTGGCAGTAATCTTCGTGCTTGTAAGATTGCACTGGGCAATCGTATACGTCAGACGTTTCGTTGTACCGGTCTTAAAATTGCTGTTGGAATCGCTCGGCGCAATCTCAACGCTCGCCGTACCTGCAAATATCTTGGTATCCGCAGAATAGGTCAGCTTGTAGTCCGACTCCGGAAGTGTTACCATGTCCGCGCCCTGCGCAAACTTTACAACCACCTTCGGCTTCACGTCTGCTCCGTCCGGAGAATATTCCATCTTATAGTTTGCAGTGCTTACCTCGGAGCCATCGGCATCCACATAGTAGCATACCGCCTTTGACATGTCCGCCTGCTCGATTGTGAATTTACCGGTCACTGCACCGCCGTATGTTCCCATACCCTGCAGCGTAATGGTTGCTGTTCCTGCATTCGTGTTGCTTGCGTAAGTAACGGAGTAATCCGTTCCCTCAACCAGTCCCAGATCGTTGTTGCCGCTCTTCCAGGTAATGTCCGGTTCCGGTGTCTGTGCATTGCCGTTATAAGTTACAGCCGCTGCCGTCACTTTCTGGATCAGGTCTGAGAGATCAGCGCCTGCCGCCTGATACTCCACCGTGTAGGTTCCCTGATAGTTTCCGATACCGGTGATGACACGGCGGTAGGTTCCGTTTCCGGCATTGATAATATCTGTTCCGACGGTGTAATCCGTCCCCTTCTCCAGCGTCATGCCGTTGTAGGTTGCAGTGATGACCGGCTCCTTGTCCGCTCCTGA
>ERZ859776.1174-NODE-1174-length-10059-cov-1.963315_pt1 | contig 10059 bp, 14 predicted proteins | sample MGYA00509987_ERZ859776 | MGnify/ENA primary metagenome ERZ859776 (study PRJEB30046, sample SAMN00715146) | human gut metagenome | study: EMG produced TPA metagenomics assembly of the A metagenome-wide association study of gut microbiota in type 2... | reverse complement strand
GGCAAGCTGCGCCTGCTGATTGCTGCTAAGATTTTGTATAAAAGCCGCTTCGTTAAACATACTTTTGTCTATTTCGGGAGGTTCTATTTCCATGTTTCCAAGGCTTACTATAGCCACAACCGGAAGACAAAGCAGTCCAAGAAGACCGCAGACAATGCTCCCGATTATTACAAAAAGTTTACCCCGAAGTTCCTTGTCGCTAAGAATAAATGCGGCTATTTTTTTCAGAGCCGCCGCAACCGCTGCTGACATTTTATCTGCCACCCGCCTTTCCGAACAATTTCACCTTGTATTCCGGTGCGTGAACCTGTAGCAAATATCGCTCGTTTCCACAGCGATACAAGCAAGTACCTAGTTCCGGATACTTTATCAAACCGTACTCCGACTTCTCAACCTGAAGGGTATCCATGAAATCTGTCGGAGATATGTTGCCGGGATTAAACAGGAAATGATGGCTCGGAATACTGAACAGCGGCTTAGTAAATTCCTTGATCTCAGGCAGCAAAAAGTCTTCGATATTTTGTGACGAAAGTATAAACGAGGACTCCTTTTTACGCACACGCTTCATCCCGTTTCGTATATATTCTATCGCTGTCATATTTGTTAAAAAGAGGTACAGCTCGTCAACTGCGGCAACGGTATTTCCACGTCCCAGAAGCTGATTGCTCATATAGCTTAAAATGTTAAACAGCAGCGTATCTTTCAGCCTTTTGTTGGTGTCCATCAAGCCTTTCACGCCGAAGCAAATAAACTCGCCGTCACGGATATTAGTGCGTCCGTTGAAGTATTTCGACTCCGCACCTTTGCACATCGAGTGCAGTCCGAGGCAGATATTCTGCAGGATTTCCTCTGTGTACAGATGCTTTTTGCTGCTGTCGAATGACAAGAATTCCTTTTCAATGAGTTCGTAAAGATCGCTCATTATCGGATATTTTTCCGATTTTAAACTGTCAAAATCTGTGGAATCATCGATGTCAAATCTTGCGTACAGCTTCATCAGAATGATCTCAATCGTATCAATTTCTGCATCTGTAAAGTCCTTGTAAACTCTGAAAAAGTCCTTTAAATACGATATATGCTGGCTCAATCTCGTAACTTTTCTGAACGTTTCCGGAGAGTCAGCGTCGCTTGTTTCGTCATTTGAAGACCATGCTTTCGGCTCTAACGGATTTATCATAAATTCGCCCGACATCATGTCGATATACGTGCCGCCAAGATTGGAACAGAGGTCATGGTACTCGGCTTCGGGATCGAGACAAAGGATAGATTTCCCCGCCTCGCGCTGATTGCAAAGCAGAAGTTTCATCAGGTGGGACTTGCCCTGACCGCTGTTGCCGAGTATCAAAATATTTGAATTTGTCTTGTCCTCAGTACGCCTGTCGAAGTCCACCAGAACGTTGCTGCCGTACTTGTCACGACCGAGATAAAAGCCGTTTTTATCGGTCTTTCCGCTGTAATTTAAGGGGTACATATTCGCCACGGAACTCGCCGGCAAGACACGTTCAAACTGACTTCCGAACATATTATTTCCGGTCGGAAGAACAGACAAAAAGCCTTCCTTTTGACGTAAAAGCAAGCGGTCAACGCTGATTTTGGAACGAGTCAGCTCCATCTGAATATCCGCCTGCAGCTCCTTTAATTTGTCCTCGGAAGCCGCTTTCAATTCGATAAAAACAGCCGTATGCAGCAGATTTTCTTTGTTCCTGCGAAGCTCCGACAGCAGTTCCACAACGTCGTTTATATTATCTTGAGCCTTGATTGACTCGTTAACGTCGTTTGTGGTGGTCATCATATGGTTCTTCCGCATTGCCTGCTGAACAATTTTACGCTGTTCCATGCTCGTCACAAGGCGGTTGTAGATGCGCAAAGTCACGCCGTTTCTGTCCGCTAAATGCGCCAAAATAGCGGTTTCCTCGGTGTTGGGAGGGTACTCCGTCACCGCCCAGCAAGACTTATAAAAGTTGCCGCAGATGTAATGATCGGTGTAAAATTTTATCATTCCCGGCACGATCCTGTCAAAAAAATCCTTTGTTTCCACAGCCTCGATCTGTGCCGCAGACAGTTCTTTTTTCTTAAACATTTTCACTTACCTCCAAGTAATTTTCTCCCTCGATATCGGGAATTTCTTCGCCTGAAATACTTGTTCCGAAGTACAGTGCAAGCATTCTTTTTATCTCCGATTTTGACATTCTCCTTGCCGCAAATCCATGTTCCGTGATTGCCTTGTCCACACGGTTTATGACATTAAAAATCTGCTCGTCCTTTTCTCTGCGAAAGCGTATCGCAAACATAAACTGCCTTGCCGAAGACATCTCCGATTGTATTTCGTCAAGGAAAGAGTGGTCGGCCTCCAACAGCCTTCTGACCGATTCGTTTTCCTCGAATTCAAGCCTTTCCTTCACATAAATTTTGTTGCTGTCGAAACACTCGCAGGAGTCCAGAGCGATGATTTCAAGGTCGGGAACGGTGCTTAAAAGGGTCATCAGATAGCGGATTTTCGTATCGATATTCGTCGCTGAAAGTACGGAAATATTGGTCGGTTCTACGCTGAAAAAAGCTATCTCAGCCTTGTCGGTTTTCACTCCGAAACGAGTAAAGCGTTCAAAGCCTATCAGACTTTGAACGGCATTATTTCTTCTTTTTGCCATAATCTTTAATCTCCTTTTGTCCAATAAAATGTTTGCTGCGAAGTCACAAAAAACTTCACAGCATTGAAAATATAGTCCATAATTGCCGTATCGTCAACCCTTAAACTAAGGAATCCATAGCAGACCGTTGCCGCAATGGGCAGCACGTTCCACAGGTTCACAAACACGATCACCGACAGAATTATTCCGCCGCAAATTATAATAAAATCCCGAACATTCCAGAACCACAGCTTTACCGTAGCCCTGAGATTTTCAGGATAGATATAGGTTTTCATTTTTATCACACTCCATTTTATACAAAAAAACAGCCAAGCTTTAGCTTGACTGTACTTACATAAATATTTTATTGTACTGTTAAAGAAACTGGAAGTTATCGCTCTGATATATATTTCTGTATTTCGTCAGAGGTCAATTTTCTTATCTGCGTATTTGCATATTCTCTGTATTTTTCAATAATAAAAATAGGCTTCATGTCTTTGCAAGTTTTTCCTTTGTTCTTTTTTAGATATAACAGCAAGTCCTCGCTGTCTGCAAAAATTTTATATGAAAGCCTACCTTTTTCATTTTTTAATTCATAAATACCACATGGCTTTTTCATACTATAATCGGCAGTTCGTAAATACAATTTAGCAATTTCTAACGACTTAAAAGGGAAATTCCATCGTTGCAATCCACGTTTAGGATCATGTTCAATGCAAATGCACCGTCCGCAAGTTCCGCAAATATATTGTGTATGATTTTCTAAACAGTCCACTGGATTTAATAATGGTGTTATTCTGTTTTTATCAGCATAGCATTCCATGCACATTTCAAATTCACTCCATTTGCAAATTCCGATTTGTCACTTTAACAAATTTTCTTCATTATACTACAAAATCTGCTGAATGTCAAACTAAAATCAAGTTTTTCCCTTAATCATACCAACAGCCTTAGCACCCATAGAAACGGTGTGGCTGACAGACATCATATTCACCTTAACGCTTGTGTCAAGTCCAAACATCTGCGCTATTCTCGGAACTTCCGTTGCAGACAGGCAGATCCCTACCGCCAAAAGTGGATGCTGTGTAAAACTCAGCAAGCCTAAATACAAGATTGTTGTCTGCAAAAAAGCGGTCAGACAGGTGGCAATTACTTGCTTGCACCAGCCGTAAAATCCATCGGTATAACCTCTCGGAACGCCGAACAGATACAGACTTCCGACTGCGATCTGACAGAGCATTATGCCGCCTCTTTTGATGTTTGCAAATATAACTTTCACGGTGCAGTACCCGAATAAAATTATGAAAAATAAGCTAAACAGAGATACGTCGGAAGCCAGCGCAATTATAACTTTAAGTCCTGAATCTGCCACAGAATCCGACACATCACCGATAAAATTGCCGAGCAGTTCATGGGTAAAAGTACCCTGCGTGGCGACACAGAACGAGTACAATCGCTGCGGCACAACCGTTACCAAACTTGCCGCCATGAAGCCTTTCAGCACGTTCAGACAAGTATTTTTTATGTTTGCCTGCCCCGATTCGTAAGCTATTGCAGTATCGAATACCGCCACCACAAGTCCACACACAAACAGCATCCAAGCAAGGCTTTGGAATAGTCCTACAAACGCCTGCACCCATGACATTGCAAATACATCACTTGTCGTGCTGTTGATAAATTCAAATAAATCTGCGATCGCTCCGTAGATCAGATTGAACAGCCACTCAAACATGGCTTCCCATATCCAGTCGCCGATAGCGTCCGTAACGCCGCCGATGGTGTTGTCCCACAATGAGGAAATGCCATCACCGATCCAGTCGATGGCGTCGCCTATCCAATCAAACATCTTTCTTCACTCCTATCTCTCCTTTGATTTTGTACAGCGAACTGCGCTGTCCGCCAAGAAAATGATAGCGATGAGTTATCTCCAGCAAATCATGCTTTTCAAGTTCCTTGAACGCCCTGTATACCGTTGTTTTTGAGAACTTCAAATCCTCTGCGATATTGCGTACAGCCGGAAAACATTCACCATTTTCGTCCGCACGGTTAGCCAGATAACAGTACACCGAGACCGCCTTGTGGCTTAGTCCCAAATCGTAAATTCTTCTTGGAAATATCAATTTTATCAACCCCTCGTTCTGATATTATTTTTCTTTTTGGGAAGTTCTTCATCGTCAGATTCCGGCTTAAAAACTTCCTTTTTGGGCGGATATTTTAAGCTCACATCACGAATCAGCTCACCGCAATCCTTGTAGGAAACCGGTCTTGCAGCCTTGTCCGACAAGCGGTATTCTTCCTCAAATTTAATGCCCCATTTGAAGTACAGCTTTAGCTTTGAGATCATTGGATGGACTCCCGTTTTCATGACAATAAACTGTCCTTTGGGCATGGATTTCAGCTCGTCCGGGGACATGAGGGGACGCTCCATCATTTGCAGGGACTGCGTTTTTTCCTTGCCGTTTGACACAGAACCGCTCAGCACAGTCTGCTCTCCCAAAGATTTGGAAAGTACTTCCGCAGACTGTGAATTAGGTGCAAAACCTCCGAATACCGTTAATTGCGTGTTGTCGGTTATGATCTCCATGCCCTGTTTGCCGTAATTTTTTTCAAGCTGCGCAAAGGACTGGATTATCGCAATTATACTGATTTTTCTTGAACGTCCTGCAGAAAACATCGCCTCCATACCGTCAATTTTAGGGAAAGTGCCTAATTCGTCGGCATAGAACATAACCCTATTTTTCAGCTTGCCTCCGTTCTCATCGGCGATGACCAGAATCTCTCTGTAAAGCTGCTGAATCAGCAACGATACCATAAAATATTTACTGGTATCCTCCTCCGGAAGTACAATAAAAATCGCCGATTTTTCATTGCAGAACTTCTCCGCATCTATCGCTGTACCGAAACACAGCAACTGCTCCATTTCCGTATCGAGGAAGCTGTTTAGCCTTGACAACGCCGTCGACATTACCGACATCATGGTCTGCTCTGCGGTGTTCAAGGCTGCTCCGGCAAGCCATTTTGCTTTATGCTCCGGCGGAAGCTTTTCCATAAGCTCCGAAAAATAGGTCTTGGCTTTGGCTTTTGAATCAGGCTGAGCCTTCGCAAGCAAGTCCTGAATCAGCTTGAACACCGAAACAATATGCCGTTCATTTTTGTCGCCGAACTCCGCAAGCAGCAAAATTACCGAAGCCAGAAGTCCCTCTGCTGCGTCGTAAAAATATGCATTTGCGCCGCTTGATTCCGAGCCACCGCCGATGTCGATTATGGTTTTTGCAGTGATCTTGGCGTACTTCTCAGCCTTTGCCTTCGCCGAAATATTTCTCTTGTCGGACAAATAAACGTCCATATATTTATTCACAAGATGCAGGATATTGTTTTCATCGGAGCGTGTCGGATTTCTTAAATCCAACACCGATACGTTGTACCCATAGTACTTTTTTGCGATAGTTCCGTAGTTTCTGACCACATCACCTTTCGTATCGGTTTGCAGAAATGACATTCCGGAAGCACAAGCAAATTCCAGATTCGGATACAAGAAAAAAGCGGTCTTGCCAACGCCCGCTGCTCCCACCATAAGAGTATGAACATCGCCCTCATCCACCAAGGCAAATGTCTTTTTTCCTGAGCTTCTGCACCCTACGACAGTACCCTGAACGGTCGGCAGATCCACGCCTTTACGCCATTTTTCAGGCTCGAATGGCAGAGAAACAAAAGTCTTTTTTATCTCTGATTTGCTTGCCCAACGGGCAGTTCCATGCTGACCTTGTCCAACGGGTTTTCGTTTGATTCCGTTAAGCGATTTATTATCGAGCAGATTTGCGATCACTATAAAGGCGATAAAAATTATTGCCAACACGCCTATAAGAATCATCTTTTTTTCAGTCAAATCACCACTTCCCATCATATTTTTCTTTCTGTCATAAACTGATTCTTAGTTTATTTACTTCAAGGTATTGCGCTGTGAAACGCCCCCCATTGCAGCCGAGTGACATCGGCACGATTCTTAACCGAATTCCATGCAAGGTTTCGAATTTTGTACAATTCCCATATCTTCGCACTGCTCCTGAATCGGCTGCGACAGTACAGAATCCGCCTCTAATCTCACAGCATTATCCGCAAGCTGAAACAGCAGTTTTGCAGTGTTTATCGACTGCTCACGGGTACGTGCAGTCTGTTTTAAATCCTGCATAACCGCCTGCACAGAATCGCTCAGATTCCGCTTTTTCTGCGCTGTTTTGCCCTTGTCTGCATACGCCTTGTAATCGTCCCTTAGCTTGCCTTGAAGCCTTAAAAACGCCTTATTTTCATCGCTTAACCGCTGCGTTTTGGGCAAGAAAAATGCCGATCCTGCAAGCGCATACTCAGCTAAATACTTATATTGATTATTTTTGAAAGCCGCATAAATCTGCGACTTCAGCTTTTCGGGACGACATTTCAGATACTTCAAATCTTCAGCCTGACGCTTATATTCTTCCTTGATTTTATGGGGAACAGCCGGCAGAAAATCAACGCCGTTAAGCTGCTTTAAATCTTCGTTGAAGTCCTTATTTTTCGGAAGAATCTTCGAAATATTTTTATAATTATTTTCGTACAGAACGTCTTTCAGCCTGTCCGCAGCGTCGATACCGCCAACATCATTGTCGGTACATAGCATAATTTCAGACAGATTTGAATGCCCTTTCAAAGCCGTTAAAACAGCATTTTCATACACTCCGTTCATGGCGATATATGAATGCTGCTGCCAGTTTTCGGGGTTTAAAGTAAGATACGAAAGCATATCGATTGGAGCTTCAAATACGAACAGCTTATTCGATTTCCCAAAGTGAGAGAAGCTGTATTTCGTGTCAGAACCCTCGACAGTCTGCCGAAAAGATTTCCCAAAAGTAGCCGTCCCACGCTTGTGAGCCTGTCTTGGGACTCCGTCCTCATCGACTCCTACAAATACCGCATTATGATGCTCCTTGTCCTCGTAAAGGGTGTGATTTTTCGCAAAAAAGCTGATGATATCAGGCGCAATAAACCGCTGTTTTATTAGGTATGCGAACACCCTGTGCATATTTTCATTGGCAACCGGAAGCCTAAATTCTTTTGACTTTTCTTCATGTGAAGCCTTCCTCTGTGGAACAGTGGACAGAGGTTCTATCCTCTGTCCCAGCAGTTCTTGAACAGCCGTCGGAAAGTCCATTCCGTAGAGTACTGCATGAATTTTATCGCACCGCCACCCATCTGATTTTTGTGGTCAAACCAAGTAGAACCACGAATTGTAATGCTGTCATGGCTGCCTGAACCGTCGTTATAAATCAGCTTGTACTCACGTCCCGCACGTTCTAATTTTTCGCCCCTTAACCGCAGGAAATCCGCTAAATCTACGCTGTTTGCGAGCACCTTTTGTTCTTCTGTAAATGGGATATACGGCAATATTTTCACCCCCTTGAAATAAAAAATCCGCTTCTGAAAATATCAGAAACGGACTTTCAAATATATTTAAAAGCAAATATTAAACGGCGCTTTTCGTATTCTTATTGCGCTAATCTGCGGAGGAATGCTCATGGTCATAGCGCCGCTGTGAAAAATTATTACTCTGTCGCCGACACGAAAATTGCAGTTGCAGCGTGTGTTTACAACGATCTCCTGATCGGTTTTGCTGTCACGAACAAGAAGCTGTCTGTTTCTTGTTTCCAGAATCACTGCGCACATCGTCATCATAGTTAATCACTCCTTGACCTTTGATTCCTATGAATATATTATGCTGTGATTTGGTTTTTGTGATCATTTACGATGCTGTTTATTCTGGCTTGCAAGGTTAAATATTTCTACTTCCTTTTGACGAGCGTAATTAACGGTATACGCCGTACCTCCGCTGTTTTTGTTAAGATAAGCCACACAGTATCCGCTGAAATTCACAAGATGACGATTACGCTTATGCATACAATCTTTGGAGTAAATTTCAGATGTATACACAATTTTATCCGCCTGATTTTTAATTTCAGCAAACGTCGTTTTGTTATCTTCAGTCCAGTATTTTTCCTGATTTTTGCAAGGCAGAACAAGTATAAGTTTTATCTCCTTATGCCTGTTCCTTGCCCTGATCACCGCCTTTTCCGCAAGCATATCAAAGCCATATGAACCGCCTGCGCCATAGAATATTACGCCTTTTCGGTACAATTTTTTTATTATCCTATCAAGCTGTTTTTCTATTTTTCGTATATCTTTCACATGAATTTTTCTGTGACCTGTAAAGCAGGCTGTTCTTTTTTTATCTATCATAAATTCACCTCAAGCATATTTGCCGTAATTTTGGTACATAATAATTATGCCACGAATTGTGCCAAAAGTCAATGGCTCAATTTGTGGCGTGATATAATCACTTTGAGGTGATTATATATGATATATGAAAGAATTCGTAATTTAAGAGAAGATTCAGATTTTACACAGCAGCAGATTGCAGATAAACTCTTTATAAATCGCCGCACGTATTCAAGTTATGAAAATGGCGTAAGAAATATGCCCATTGAAATTTTAAGCAAAATAGCTGATATATTCAATACAAGTACAGATTATCTGATTGGAAGAACAGACGTTAAAAAACCGTATCCTCAAAGCAGACAATAAAACTATCAAATTTTTAATATGCTATATTCTCCGCAAACCTTGCCATAAGCCGCATAAAGTTTTGTCTGTCCATCATATCAGAGCTTAGAAAAGCCCCCGATACAACTGTCAGTTCGCCCTCGGCAAGTACGGCATAAGTTTCAGTATAACCGAACTGAGCTGCCATACCGTCAGTTTTCTGAACAGAACTATAACGCTGATATTTCCCCTTTGAAAGCACGGAATTTAACATTCTGTAGTTGGATACAAAATCGTCCTCGGAGATTCCGTTCATCTGTGCGGCGGTCAAGCCGAAGTAGTAATTTCCGAAGTTTTCAAGGATATATTCAAGGTCGTAGCTAATGCTGCTCTGACTGAGATCGATGCACATCACATTCAGAATACCGCCGCCGTTAGCGCTTTTCAGAGATATTTTCTGAATGCCGTTAGATGCCTCTGCCTGCTTCTCAAACGAGCAGTCTTTCAGCGAATCGTTTATAAGCTTCTGTACATCCGTAAACATAATATTGGAGTCAAAAAACTCCGCAATAAAGGTGTTGGACTTAAGCTGTTCTTCCTCTGATATATCGACTGTTTCCGCAGGAACAGTAGGTTCTTCAGTAGGCTCGACCGTTTCTGTTACCGCCGTTTCCGGCAGCGTCTGAACGGGAGGAGAGATAGTTCCGCAGGCGGTGGCAGTCATTGCAACTGCCGCTGAAAGTATTACTAAATACGCTTTTTTCATGCACAAATTCCTCCTTTAAACTATCGACCAGATATACAGCGGAGCAGTCAACGTAAAGATTAAACAGCCGAAAATTATTGCAATTGGCGTCCATTC
>ERZ859776.1165-NODE-1165-length-10108-cov-2.274644_pt1 | contig 10108 bp, 9 predicted proteins | sample MGYA00509987_ERZ859776 | MGnify/ENA primary metagenome ERZ859776 (study PRJEB30046, sample SAMN00715146) | human gut metagenome | study: EMG produced TPA metagenomics assembly of the A metagenome-wide association study of gut microbiota in type 2... | reverse complement strand
ACCGACCTCCCCATTTCAGATAACGTATATATCAGTCTTATCCGGGCGAGGCGGGAACGGAGGTACTTTATATATAGCACCTGCATCTATACAATCCTTTATCGTCTGTTCTTCCGATAGTCCGCAAAGACTTGCCATATACGGAATATCAATACAGCCTTTCTCGCAAAGAGAAACGCCGATACTTTCAACGGCTGTTGACACACTGACTACCGTCTTTACAGGTCTTACGGTATTCTTTATGAATATATCAGCCTTACCGTTGTATGTGTTATCTGTCTTATCAAACTTTTCAAGCGAGCGTAACAGATAGTATGAGCTGTCTGCACTGAATGCCGTTTCGTTTGCCTTGCTGTTCAGATAACCGTATTTCTTTACGAAAGCGTCATAATGCTCGTTCAGTTCCTTGCGTGTATTATCAATATCCGACTGTTCATAGCCGAGTAACTGTTGCTGAAGCAGACTTCTTGTAATTGTTTTAAGGTCAATCATTGCAGCTATTCTGTCCGCACCTTTATCGACCTTTGTCATTATGCTGTTTTCACGGTAATACACGTTACCGTTATACAGCGTATATGTGTAGTTATCCACACTTTCATCAGCCGGAATTGTTTCTTTTTTCAGCTCTCCGTACTTGATTTCATCTTGCTGAGGAGTATACGGGTGATATTCGCCGTCTATTCTTGTAACTGCGTTATGCAGGTGCGACACGATGTCGTACCCTTCGGGAGCAACACAGGCTGTTGCTGTTGCGTCACCGTACATACTGTACTCTATGCCTTGTTTCATTTCACCGATTATCATATCGGGATGATTTACAAAGTAGCTGTTCATCGGTATGCCGTTTTCATCTGTGCCTAAGTCAAGCCATTCGCAGTTTTCACTGTTTACCGACTGTATTTTATCCCTTTTCTGCAGAAAGATAATATCCGATGTAACTTCTGTGCCGGCTACGGCTTTGAACGCAGTGTTTGGCAGTCTTACTGCTCCGAGAAGCTCGGCACGTTCCGCCATATATTTTCTGAACTTACTGTTCGATTTATCAAGCGTACCGCTTGTGGTAATAAAGGCGATAATTCCGCCGGGTCTTACCTTATCGAGCGATTTTGCAAAGAAATAGTCGTGTATGTTCAGATTAAGGCTGTCGTATCGCTTATCGTGTACCTTGAACTGTCCGAAAGGCACATTTGAAATAGCGGCGTCGTAGAAATTATCATTCAATACACGCTTTTCATATGCTCCTTCGGTAATATTTGCCGACTGATACAGCTGTTTTGCTATTCTTGCAGATATGCTGTCAAGCTCAACACCGTACAGCTTCGAGTTTTTTCGCATTTCTGCAGGCATAGCACCGAAAAAGTTACCTGTGCCTGCTGATGGATCCAGGATATTTCCGCCGTCAAAGCCTATACTTCTAAGTCCGTCATACACTGCACCGATTATTTCGGGTGATGTGTAGAACGCTGTCATAGTGCTTTCTCGTGCATTTGCATATTCCTCAGAGGTCAGAAGCTCCGATACTTCATTATATTCATCAGCCCAGGACTTGTTATCAGCATTAAATGCGGCTGACAGACCGCCCCAGCCTACATATTTTGCAAGTATCTTTTGCTCATCGGGAGTAGCATTTCTGTTTTCGCTTTCGATGGCTTTAAGCGTCTTGATTGCTTTAATATTATGCCTAAAGCGTGATTTTTCACCGCCGAGATCTGAATAATCGTCCGGTGATAAGGTATAATCTGAAAGCGTCTTTTCTTTTTCTGACGGCTGTTCTCTGATTATTCCGAGGACAGTTTCAGTATCAAGCACTCGGAATATAGGATAGCGGTATGTTTCAAGCATCGTCATATCCTGTGCCGATACAGTGCCTTCATTTATACTGTCAATCTTGTATTTTCTGTTTTCATATTCAAATTCTTTGCCGATGTATTCTGTGTAATCGGTATGCGGTTCTTTGTTTTCTTTTGGAGTAAGGTCGATTACAATTGATTTTAACTTGACCGGTTCCTCCTGCTTTACCTCATTTTCCGCATCTGTCTTTTCGGCTACAAACGACGGTTTTGTATATCTGTCGTTTTTTATTGATCTGAATATAGTTTTGGCGCAATCTTCCCACGAAACATTTTTCTTCTCAACCGTTATGCCGTCAACAGAGATTTTAAACTCTGCTCCTTTCCCTTTGGATGATATTGCGTTAAAATCAAACTCTCCGGTCATACAGCCGCTGTTTCCGTATATGCTTTTCAGGTATGTAACCTGAGCCTTTGTATCAACGTGAGATGTAAAATATTCTCTGATTTTGCCTTTTGCACCTTCAATATGTCCGTGTTTCCTGAAGTACATCTCGATGTGGTCAGTATTTATATACGGTGTTGCCGGGAACGGAACATATTCCTGTGCTGTGTAGTTGATTTCTTCTTTAAGAAGGTCAGATAGTTCTGCAGATACGGTAACCGGGTTGTACACAAAACAGTTAAATCTCTGTACCGAGCGGTCAGCTTGCCATTCATATGCATAACGCATAAAAGCGTTGGCTGTTTTTTCAAGCCATTTACGGTCATGAAGCAGTTTTTCCGCTATATACCCTATTGTTTCTGATGTATGCGTAAAATCGCTGTCATCAACATCAAGTCTGATATTACTGTCCTCGTTCTGATCCCGCCATAACTCCCACATACTGTCCGCTGTCTGTTTTGCTTCAATTTCTGCGGATGCGTCAATCACAGTCTGTGGTGCGTAAGTGCCTTCATCAAGCATTTTCTGTATTCTGTCTGTAGCTTCCGTCCAGGATATGCTTTCCGACTTTCCGCCGATCGAGAATACACTGTCACCTGCTTTGAGAGTAATACCGCTTTCGGAAAAGTACGCCGATAACTTATTATCAAGGCTCTTTATGCCGTAAGCGGTATCGTTTATATCTTCATTGCGGTATTGTGTAAGATACTGTGACCTTAGAAAATCCGCACGTTCCTGTGCGGTATGACCGGGCTTCTTGAAATATGCAATGATTGTCTGTCTGCTGTTACGGTTTTTGATACTTCCGAGCCTTAACAGATTATCAAAATGTTCAGACCTGATATTTTCTACCGGAAGTACAGAGCTTTCTGTGACAGCCGGTAAGTTCATTTCAAAGAAAGTGAGCTGCTCCCCATTTTCTTCTTTCTGCGGCTCTATATCCACATAGTCAGCCTGCTTGTCAAGCTCGTCGGCTGACAAGTATTCGTGCAAATTTATCATATCATTGACTATGTCTGCAGCACAATCCCAACTTATGTGCATATTTGCCGTCATACTGAGATAACTCGGACCTTTCCATAGCTCGAGTCCGTGTATATCGTTATGATAACCGTACCGCTGATCGCCTACCATAATCTCGGTATAGGCTTCATCGTAAGCAGATTTCAGATACTCGGCACGATTAATTTCATTGCTGTCAGAAAGAAAAAATCCTGCTATTTCCGACTTGCTGTGTTTCAGAAAGCGGTCATAACGCAGGATAATCTGAATTTCTTCTCCTGTAAGAGTTTCGGTAATCTCATTTTCTTCGGATAAAGAAACAACAGTATCATTTTCGCTTGATACTGCTGTTTCTTGTTCGGTTATGCGTAAACTATCTCGCTGAGCACCTGTTCCTCTGCCATCATTCTCAGCGAATTGCAGATTCTCGTCCATTCGAGCGGATTGCTGTTCTGCAATGCGTCCGTCGCTCCGTACTTCTCCCTGTTCTTCTCCACGAATTCCGACACTCTGCTGATACACTGCTCGTTCACTGTCAGCAGGTGCTGCTCCAGCTCTCCGTTTATCATCAACTGGTTGAACGTCATCGGTATCGGTTTCTGCTCTCTGAGGAATTTCAGCCTCATCCTGCCGTACTTGCCGATGTCGATCTTCTCCTCCTTCGTATCCGAGAACGGAAGATATGTTTCCGTTTCCCTGTCGAATTTGTATGTTATCTCCACGCCGTCTATCACTTTCGTTATCGTTTCGGGCTGTTTCTCGTATGCGTTCATAGTATTCCTCCTTCAGAATGGCTTTCATTGTTTTTTCGATACTGCGTAATACTTCTTCGCTTGTCTGATTGATAATATCTCCGACAGCGGTTATAGCGTTTACAGTGTCAAAGTTGTATATGTCGCTGAAATCTGCGTCATATTCGATACCGCAACGGTGAAGTATTGCGTAAGTGGCACTCTCACAGGCAAAGCGTTCGCAAACCGCCGATAAGGCAAATTCGTCAAGCTCTTCCGCCGCCGAGCCTTCCACTGATTTTATTATATTATTTTGTACATCTTTTGTCAAGTATGTTATGCGTTCACGGACAATTTTTTTAACTGCTTCTTCAAAATTTATTGCGTCCGTAACGCCGTATGCCTGTTTAAGCTCATTGTACACACGTTCTTCGCAGGTATCGTCTATTTGCCAAAAATACGGTGTTTTCGACTGCTCGTTTATCTTGACTGTATTGGCTATGTCAAACACATAGCGTATACTTGTAACATTCACGTTATCGGTAGAATACACAAGTCCTATTGCTTCGCTTGTTCTGATAACACGGCGGTTTGTTGCCTTTTTCCACGTTTTTATCTCGGCACAGGCTGTGGCATTCGGCTTCTGTGCAAAGATAGATACACTGTCCTTAAAACCGTATTTGTACATTCTTGACGAGGTTTCAAGGAACCTTTTCCATTCTTCCTGCGACCGGCTGAAGCGTCTGAGCTTGGCTTTCAGCAAGTCGTGATACTGCTTTGATGTCAGCATTGTATATTCTCCTTTAAACGTTGATGAGTTTTAGCCTACAGAAACTTTTCTTTTTTCTGTAGGCTTTAAAAGCCTGTGGCATACTGTTCTAAAGCCCATTCGTCGAGCTTGTACACGTCAAAACTGCTGTTGGTGCTTTCTGCAAACTGTGTCCGTATCGTTGTTTTACAGCTTTCTGCAAGCGAGAATACAAGCGATGTTATGTATGCTTTAAGATTATTTATCTTGCTCCTATGCTTTTCACAGCAATCTGTGATGTACCGCATACCGTTCTCGTCAATACAGCTGACAGCTTCAGATACTTCTCCCGGTGTCTTGTATTCGCCGTGATAGTAAGTGCCTTTGTCTATAGCTGTCTGCATAACATCAGCAACCGTCTTTTGCTGATGTTTATATAACTTCTGATTATTTTCTTTTGTTTTATAAGTATGTTCCGCTGAAACAGCGTAACTTGTTGCTGACTTTCGGCTGTTCTTGTTCTGCCGTTTTGTCCGAACAGCAGAATCGCCTTCTATTGCCTTTGATTTTGCGGTTTCAGCAGTAATTTCACCGAGAATTGCTTTTCCTTTTTCGATGAGGGCAACTATTTTTTCGTAAGCGTTGCAAATAAAAAAGGAACGCTTTGCAGGCATTCCTTTACGTTTGCATTCGATAAGTCCTTCTTTAACAAGAATGGCTATGGCTCTTTTCTGTGTCTTTTCTGACAATGCCGTGCTTCGCCATAGATCGTCCACGGTTGAGTAAAACCAGTCATCCGGTATCATATCGTGCTTGCTGTAGTATGCATACTTTGCAAGCAGAGCATTGTATACAATAGCTACCTCTGCACCAAGAGCGTGTGACAGGTAGCGATTCGCACTGACGGTATTTGTGGCATTGATAATATCAAATACCGTGTTCAGCTTTTCGTTCATTTGTCTGTCCTCCGTTTTTAACCGAGTATTTCATCGAGCTGTCCTGCAAGTCTTTTAAGCTCTCTCTTAGCCCTCTTTGTTTTAGCCTGCTCACTAACGTGATTTATGAGAAAATCCGAGAATTCCGATACCGTCATATTGCAATGGTCGGTCATAGCCACCGCAAAAAGCAGTTTTGTATCATCGGCTAAATCACGTCTTGCCATAAGTTTTTTGGGAAAATAAATGTCGCTACCATTCGTGATAGCGACAATATGGTTTATTTTGTTTTCTGTTACAGTCATATTTTTCTCCTTTTTCTTTGACAATGGTTATTCAATCAATTTCTAATTCTTCATCATCTTCATTGTAGTGGTTTTCTTCAATGCCTTTTTCCCGGCTCACGATAATCTCGGTCAGACGTTCCACTATACTATCAGCGGTATCTGTTACATCTATCAATTCACCATTCCACAAGGCACCATACAAACCTCTGTGATTAATATTGTTTTTGGCTTTAATTGCCGTACCGCCATCTCTTTCCCATCCTTCACGTCTATCAAAATATCATTTTCAGATATTTTGATATGATATTTGCCGTTATCGTCTTTGTACATATAATTGCCCGGCACACAAAGTGACTTAAAGCCGGCGGAGCTTTCCATGAGTATTCTGTGTTCTTTGTCTACGTTAGGCAGATACTTATCAAGCCATGCGTTTTTTTCCGTGATGCAATAAGGTGTTGTGATAGCCGTCGACAGCACATACACATCGACATTTGGATGATTATCTATGATGTGTTTTATTGCCTCGACAGCATTGTCAAACGGTTTCAGTCCTGCAAAGAAGCCTTTCTCAAACATACGTTCAAGATACAAGTTTTCGTCGTGAAACCTTGCAAGAGTACCATCCATATCGACAAATATTCTTATTTTATCGGTCATATTTTTCTCCTTTTACAGTTCCGGTTCCTCATCATTCTCGTCATTCTGAAATTCGTTTTCCGCAATCAGATTTTCAGATGCCCATTTTTTCGCATTATCAAGCGAATTGCACTTATAAACTATTTCAAAACGGTTTTCTTTGATGTTGTCAATTTCAACGCCATAGGAATTTTCATCGTATTTAGCTATCCAGGCAAATTTGCCGTATTCTTTGTGGTTTATTATTGTACTCCACAGTGATGGGTTTCCGTTTTCATCATCAGCTTCGTAAACTATTTTCCACGTCAAGCTGTCAGCTTTATCACTTCTGCAGTTCAAATCAAACTTATAATTTTCGGCTCCTTCAAGTTTTATCAAGCAGCCAAAGTTACCCGCTGTGTACACGGATATTTGTTTTGCTTTTGCAGACCATTCGAGTTCACCGAAGTTGTTGTATATCTCAAGGCTGTCGGTAAACTCAAATTCCTTATGATAGTGTTTTGGGATAAGGGTATCCTCATCAACTACATAGGCACTATAACTGCCGTCTTCTCCAAAGCAAAGTTTTTCTGTTGTGCCAGTGATTGTTTTGAGCGTTAAATACGCACTGTCACTGCTTCCTATATAGGTCTTATTGTAATCTTTATAGTTTTTCACTTAAGCAATCTCCTATTTTGTATTTTTAAAACAAATCGGTCTTTCGAATACAACTTGCATCTTTTTACCTTTTTGCCTTACGCCGCAGTATATATCCGCATCACTTTTAGCTAATTTATATACCACAACAGGATCCTTATAATAATACTTTCTTGCAATAGCTCGTTCAGATAAATTGATTATATCTTCTTTTAATACTAGCAAGCAACTCAAATCTTTATAATTAGATGTGCTTTTTAGTTGAAATACCGTTATTTTTTTACAATCGCAATATGCTTTAATAATTAAAAATCCATATGTAAAAATTGAAAGGAAAAATAAAACTGTGGCATCTAAACCAGCACATAACATTACTTGCATTATGCCCAGTATAAAATCTTTACCGCTAAGAAGCATAAAAAAAACAATCTGAATAATTTGAAATGAAACAAATATCGGAACTGCAATACGATAAATCGTCTCAAAGAACATCCATGCTCTATCTTCATCGGTTTTAGTCCACTTATTTATAATTTTCGTTCTGTGTAAATCATCTGAAGATAATTCGACAGGCGTAATTTTGTTTGTCAACAAAGTTTTTTCAAATTCGTTTATGTTCATATATCAAACTCCTCATTGTCGTCCATCAGAATACCGTCAATACTCTCTGCTTCGCTATCGGCAGTTGTTTCGGCAACGGAAACAAAACCTTTATCATTGCAGTAATCGGCAATCTGAGATTGATTATTAGTCAAGAGCCAACGCACAAGCGGTTCGATTTCTTCCTTCGGCAGTCCCATAACACTGTCTGCTATGTCAGCGTAATGGATTTTGATTATATCGCTTTGCTTTTTTTCTTTCTGTGGCTTTTTTTCAAGGATTTCTGCAATATCATCAACCGATAGCGGCTTAACAGTTGCTTCAAGCTGTATTTCTTTTGCCTGTTTTTCATCTACGGTTGCCTTTTCGCCCTCGCTGATGAGATACTCCGATAAGCTATTCTGAGTTTCTGTATCTACAGCTGATACCGTAACGCCGACAGATAATTTAATTCTGTCTGTGTCAACCATATCGAGCAGTTCCGGTGTTAGCCTGCTGATTGCAATGTATCTCTGTACTGATTTACGGCTTTCGCCGTTCTCCTTTGCAATTACTGCTGTAGGGTTTGTTGCTCCGAGTTCTTTCAAGCAATCCTGCTTTATTTTATACGCTAACGCACGTTCTTTGGCGGTCAGCTTATGCCTTTGTTCAAGGTTTGTATCAACCATCATCAACTTTCGCTGTGTAGCCGTAAGTTCATTTCTGACAACTGCGTCTATAGTGTCCATATTGTTTTTCTGACACGCACGGAAACGGTTGTGTCCGGCTATAATCATATAGCGTCCGTCAGATTTACGGCTCACGATAATCGGCTGTAATAGGCCGTTGACCTTTATGCTCTCTGCAAGTTCGTCAATTTTATCGACTGTGTAAGATTTAAACGGGTGCAGACTTTCCGTATAAGGATCAATCATATCTATCGGGATAGGTGTTATCTTAACCGTATCGTCCTCAGCCGGCAGAGAAGAAAAAGAGGAAAGCCCATTGAGCTTTCCCTTTGCCTTTATATTTGTAAAATCAAATGCCATTGTTTTATCCTCCGTAATTTCTTGATTATGCCTTTTGTAACAGTATTTCGGAGATAGCCCTGTCCATGTAGCTGCACCGCCTATTTTTCTTGCTGTACCATTAGCCGTGCAGTATACACAATATATATCGAGTGCTTTGTTATTGTATTCGTTTTTTTCTTGTGTAGCATACATAAGATGTTCACAGTGCTCACCATATATACTGCCGCAAAGATGTGTTCTATCCCATTTTTCTTTCAAATTTGTTGAAGCCATATTATTTGCATCTCTCAATAAGCTCTCTCGTCAACTCAGCATACTGTCCGCCGAGTTTTGTGTTTATGGTCATAGCTTTCTGCTCCGCTGTGCTGTTGCTTGCCATAACACTTTTTGATATACGGCTCTCAAAAACAAGATTGCCGTATCTACTCTTGAGTGCTTCGTCAACACCTTTTGTCATATTCGTGTTATCGCACATTGTTTCTATAACGCCGTAAACCGTTAACGCCGGGTTGAGTTCCTTTGCCATTGCGATGATTTCTTCAAACTGGATTATTCCGTTCAGTGCAAATTTCTGCGTCTGCACCGGTATAAGTACACCGTTAGCGGCTACAAGTGCATTGACAACAAGGATTCCAAGCGATGGTAAACAGTCGATTATTATGTAGTCATACTTATCAAAAATTGCTTTCGACAGCAATTTGCGAAGTATCATTTCTCTGCCGATTGCAGACGCCATAAACATATCTGCCATAGACAGTGATATGTCGGACGGAATGTAGTCTATTCCGTCAGCGGTGCTTGTCAGTATAGCGGCATTTATCATATCATCTGTGATATTCTTAGACATTTCAGCCTTGATCAAGTCGGTAATAACCGGCGTTCCTTCGTCACCTGTATATCCGAGATAGTCAGACAGATTACCCTGTCCGTCAAGGTCGATGGAAAGGACATTGTATCCTTCACGCTTGAGATTAGCCGCAAGATTAACAACGGTTGTAGTTTTACCGACTCCGCCTTTCTGATTAGCTACAGTAATGATTTTTTTCATAAGTAAACCTCTTCTTTCTGTTGCTGTCGCAACACATAAAAATCAAGCCTCTTTTAAAAATAACACCGGGAAAGGACGGCAGGCTTACTTTTCCGTCCTCGATGTAGCTATCATCGCCCGATGTTACGGAACACTTCCATTCCCATCATAAGAAACTACCTCTTAATACTGTGTTCCGATGGTGAGAGCCGGCAGAGTTGCACTGCCATAGGATGCTTTTACTCTCATATAGGTGCGAAA
>ERZ859776.1155-NODE-1155-length-10180-cov-8.902420_pt1 | contig 10180 bp, 10 predicted proteins | sample MGYA00509987_ERZ859776 | MGnify/ENA primary metagenome ERZ859776 (study PRJEB30046, sample SAMN00715146) | human gut metagenome | study: EMG produced TPA metagenomics assembly of the A metagenome-wide association study of gut microbiota in type 2... | reverse complement strand
TGGAAGCAAAAAGGCAAATTTTGGGAGTGGGAGAGAACATGGGAACAGAGGAAAGCAAAAAGATCTGGGAGAAAAACGCACAATTTTGGGATGATGCAATGGGTGACGAATCCAATGAATTTCACAGAGAGGTAGTACGTCCCAAAGTAACGGAACTTCTCTCTCCTGATCCTTCGGATTACATTTTGGATATTGCGTGCGGCAATGGAAATTATTCTTCGTATCTTGCACAGAGAGGCGCTTCGGTCGTCGCTTTTGATTACAGCAAAAAAATGATAGAATTGGCTAAAAGACGGCGATCACAATATGCAAAACAAATTGAGTTTTGCGTAGCGGATGCGACCAATAGAGAAAGCTTATTAGGATTAAAAAGAAATCGAGCCTTTACGAAAGCAGTTTCTAATATGGCAATTATGGATATTACGGATATTGAACCGCTTTTTATGGCTGTTTATGAACTATTGGAGGAAAACGGGATTTTTGTCTTTGCAACGCAGCACCCTTGTTTTATCACATTGACTGAAAAATATATGACACCGCACAGTTACTATGATATAGCGATCGAAGGGCAGCCGGAGGAGCAGATTTATTATCATCGTTCCATACAAGATATTTTTAACCTTTGTTTTAGAGCTGGATTTGTCATTGATGGATTTTATGAAGAATGTTTCAAAAACAACAAAGAAATTCCTATGGTAATGATAGTAAGGCTTAAAAAGGTAAAACGTGATAGCTTAAAATAAATTCAAGTTTGCCGGATAAATAGCAAACCCGGCCGAGCCAGTCAACGGTCAAGATGAACGGGCTTCGCCCGCCGTTGACAGCCCCGCCCGGTTTTGCAGTTAGGCAGTCAAGGAGCGACAGCCTAAAGTGCTGCCGCCCCTTACTATCATAAAAAGCAACTACTAACCAGCCACAGCCCTTTTGGGAGGAAAGGGGGATTTTCCATGACCTGTACAGAAGAATATCGGGAACATATCGAGTACACTTTCCATGCCTTTTGCAAAGTCGTTATCCGAAATGCAACGATCAACGCAGCGAGGACACGGAGCAGGAAGCACAAAAGAGAAATATCCCTTGAATACCTCACAGACGAAAAGCACTACCCTTTAGGCACGACAGATGAATATTTCCAAGCCCCGGAGCCGGACGAGGAATACATACTTACCCTTTGCGGCGATACGGTCATTTTCAGCAGCGGTTTACTTGCGGAAGCCCTGTCACGGCTGGACGAACGGGAGCGGGAAATGATTTACCTGTCCTTTTTCAAGCGTATTCCACAGCACGAAATTGGCAGACAGTACGGGCGCAGCCGCAGCACAGCGGGCTACCATATCCGAAAAGCCCTACGGCAGCTCCAAGCGGAAATGGAGGGAATGGCATATGAGAAATAATAGGCTTCTCCCCTATGAAACAATCGTCCAAGCCACCAGCGGGGAGCCGGAAGCGGTGGGAACTGTATTGCAGTATTACCGCCGCCGCATACAATGTGCCGCCCGTGTGAATGGACGGGTAGACCAAGATACAGAGGACTACATCACCCAGACGCTTCTCACAGCTATTTTCAAGTTCCGCTTTGGGAGATAGCCCTACCGCCTACAACTGAATAACCGCCGCTTCGCCGGCAACCAGAAAGCAGTAAATCTATTCAACAGATTTGCTGCTTTTTTTCGTTCCTGTTTGGCATTTTTGAAAATCCCCAGTATGAAAAAACAAAAGGGAAAATTGCCGCCGCAGTTGGCAAAATCCCTTACTTATCCGTAGAGGGTATCAAAGAAAAAAATACTGCCATTGTCCGCCTATTCCGGCTTGCGTGGTGTTGTAGGGAATAGAGGGGAAATTCTAAAAATCTCCGTCCATTTTGCTTTGCGTGGTGTTGTAGGTAGTGAAAGGAAAATTTTCAAGATAAGCCGGAATAGCGGGTAGCAAAGCCCTTTTGAAACGTTTTGTTAGCGGAAAGGACGGGAGCCGGGGAACGCCGGAGTTTTTCAGAGCAAGATTCTACCGAGGTGCCAAAATTCGCTCTCCGCTTATTTTTGCCCCTGCGGGAATCTTGTTGGGGAGTGCCTTCCCCAAACCCTGCTATGCGCCCTGTCGGGCGAGAAAGGAGGTCACAGACCATGCGAAAGAAATACAATACGCCCCACCGCCGTCATGTGGTAAAGACCCGCATGACCGATGAAGAATACGCCGACTTCACCGGGCGGCTGGCGGCTTATGAAATCAGCCAGTCCGAGTTTATCCGGCAAGCCATACGGAAAGCGACCATACGCCCCATTGTCACCGTTTCCCCGGTCAATGACGGGCTGCTTGCCGCCCTCTCCAAGCTCACGGCAGAGTACGGGAAAATCGGCGGCAACTTAAACCAGATTGCCCGGAGCCTGAACGAATACGGAAGCCCCTACCGGGGGCTGGAAAAGGAAGTGCGGGGAGCCGCCGCCGACCTTGCCGCCTTGAAGTTTGAAGTCTTGCAGAAAGTAGGTGAAGCCGTTGGCGATACTCAAACATATCAGCTCTAAAAATGCCAACTACGGGGACGCTGAAAAATACCTCACATTCGAGCATGACGAGTTTACCATGAAGCCCACCCTTGACGCAGACGGGCGGCTCATACCGAGGGTAGACTACCGCATATCCTCTCTGAATTGTGGCGGGGAGGATTTTGCCGTTGCCTGTATGCGCTCCAATCTCCGCTACGGCAAGAACCAGAAACGGGAGGACGTAAAGAGCCACCACTACATCATCAGCTTTGACCCACGGGACGGCCCGGACAACGGCTTGACCGTTGATCGGGCGCAGGAGCTGGGCGAGAAGTTCTGCGCCGAGCATTTCCCCGGACACCAGGCCCTTGTCTGCACCCACCCGGACGGACACAGCCACACCGAAAATATCCATGTGCATATCGTCATTAACAGTCTGCGGATTGCGGAGGTTCCCATGCTGCCCCACATGGACAGGCCAGCGGACAGGAAAGCAGGCTGCAAGCACCGCTGTACGGACGCAGCTATGAACTATCTGAAAGCCGAAGTCATGGAGATGTGCCACAGCGAGGGGCTTTACCAGATAGACCTTTTGAACGGCAGCAAAGAACGCATTACCGAGCGTGAGTATTGGGCGCAGAAGAAAGGACAGGCTGCCCTTGACAGAGCCAACGCCCCTATTGCTGCGGACGGTATCGCGCCCCGGCAGACCAAGTTTGAAACGGATAAGGCGAAGCTGCGCCGGACTATCCGGGAAGCCCTTGCCGCTGCTTCCGGCTTTGATGAGTTTGCCGCCCTGCTTCTCCGGCATGGTGTGACCGTCAAGGAGAGCCGGGGGCGGCTAAGTTACCTCACGCCGGACAGGACGAAGCCAATTACCGCCCGGAAGCTGGGGGACGATTTTGACCGGGCTGCTGTCCTCTCCGTTTTGGAGCAGAACGCCGCCAGAGCCGCCGAAAAACCCGCAGCCATAGCGGAATACCCCGGCAGTATCAAAGACCGCTTACGGACGAAAAAAGAAGCGAAAAACGCCCCGAACAATGACGCTGTACAGCGCATGGTAGACATAGCCGCCAAGCGAGCCGAGGGGAAAGGACGGGGCTATGAGAAGTGGGCGACCATGCACAACCTCAAACAGATGTCGGCTACCCTCATGCTCTACCAGCAGTATGGCTTTTCTTCCCCGGACGAGCTGGACGCTGCCATTTCCGCAGCCAACACCGCCACGCAGGAGAGCCTTGCCGGACTGAAAGGGCTGGAAGCCGCTATCCGGGAGAAAAAGGAATTGCAGCGCAACCTTTTGGGCTATATCGGCACGAAGCCCGCCCGTGACGGTCTGAAAGCGCAGAAATCGGAGAAAGCCCGGAGAGCCTACCGGGAACAGCACGAAAGCGATTTTATCATAGCGGACACAGCCGCCCGTTATTTCCGGGAGCATGGAATAACCAAGCTGCCAGCCAGCAAAGCCCTGCAAAGGGAGATTGAGCAGCTTACCGTCCAGAAGAACGCCGGATATAACGACTACCGGGAGAAACGCCAGCGGGCGCAGGAGCTTCAGACAGTCAGACGCAATATCGACCAGATTTTAAGGGGCGCACCGAGCCAGCAGAAAAAGCGTGAACAGGAGCGTTAAAGACCGCCCCGAAATGATACCGAAACCCTACAAAAATACAGGTATGATATGAACCCTTACCGCAATACTCCCCGACTTCCAAACGGGGCTTACAGGGCAGAAAAAGCCCGAAAATGATACCGAGAACATACAGAAAATGCCCCCTATCCCGCTACACCGATAGGAACGGCAGAAAGGAGCTTACCATTGCCGAGAATGAGCAAGAAGCGGCGGCTGGAATGGTCTTTCTTCCTCAACCACCGCAACCGTATCACTTACAACGACCTATGCCGGGGCTGCACCCGTGACTGCAAACAGAGCTTCCGGGCGGTTATCATACTATGCCCTCGCTATTATTCCAAACGCTGGAAAAAGGAGGACGCAGCCTATGGCAGATAACCGCAAATATTACTACCTCAAGCTGAAAGAGAGCTATTTTGACGATGATGCAATCGTTCTGCTGGAAAGTATGCAGGACGGCGTTATCTATTCCAACATTCTCTTGAAGCTGTACTTGAAATCGCTGAAAAACGGCGGGAAATTGCAGCTTGACGAGAATATCCCCTACACCGCCCAGATGATTGCGACCATTACCCGCCAGCAGGTAGGTACCGTAGAGAGAGCTTTGAAAATCTTTATGAAGCTGGGGCTTGTGGAGCCTTTGCCAAGCGGCGCACTCTACATGAGCAACATTGAGCTTTTAATCGGCCAGTCCTCTACCGAGGGGGAGCGCAAGCGCAGGGCGCGGCTGGCTTTGCAGGAACAAAAAGCCCTGCCGCAGACAGGGGCGGACAAATGTCCACCATATCGAGCGGACATTTGTCCACCAGAGATAGAGATAGAGAAAGAGATAGATATAGAAATAGAAAAAGAGAGAGAGTTAGAAACGGGACACCCCGCCCCCGCCGCCTATGGCAGATACCACAATGTCATTCTTTCCGATACGGAGCTTGACGGGCTGAAAACAGAGCTTCCCGGCAAGTGGGAGTATTACATTGACCGCCTATCCTGCCATATCGCTTCCAGCGGGAGGAAATACAAGAGCCATGCAGCCACGATTTTCAAGTGGGCGCAGGAGGACGCAGCCAAGAAAGCCCCGAAAAAGGGCATACCCGATTATACCTGTAAGGAGGGCGAGAGCTTATGACGAATGGATTTGATGAAATGATTTTGAATATGACCGACACCACGCCGGAGCCGGAGGACTACACCGGCGAGGACGGGCTTTTATACTGCGGGAAGTGCCACAAGCCCAAAGAGGGCTATTTCCCCAAAGAAACCGCCGCATGGCTGGGGCGTGACCGCCACCCGGCAGAATGTGACTGCCAGCGGGCAGAGCGTGAGGAACGGGAAGCCGCAGAGAAACAGCGCAGTCACCTTGAAACTGTCGAGCGGTTGAAGCGGCGGGGCTTTACAGACCCGGCTATGCAGGGCTGGACGTTTGAGAACGACAACGGCAAGTGCCCGCAAATGGAACACGCCCATTTCTATGTGGAGAACTGGGAAACCATGAAAGAGCGCAACATTGGCTATCTGCTATGGGGCGGCGTTGGCACAGGCAAGAGCTATTTTGCGGGCTGTATCGCAAATGCCCTTATGGAGCGTGAAATCCCCGTGTGCATGACAAACTTTGCATTGATATTGGGTGACCTTGCCGCCAGCTTTGAGGGCAGGAATGAATATATCTCCCGACTTTGCAGCTTCCCGCTGCTTATCCTTGACGATTTTGGAATGGAACGGGGAACGGAATACGGCTTAGAGCAGGTCTACAACGTGATTGACAGCCGTTACCGCAGCGGCAGGCCGCTGATCGTCACGACTAATCTCACGCTGGAGGACTTGCAGCACCCGGAGGACACCGCCCACGCCCGCATTTATGACCGTCTGATTGAAATGTGTTCTCCTGTCCGCTTTACCGGGAGCAACTTCCGAAAAGCCACGGCGCAGGAGAAAATGGGACAACTGAAAAAGCTGATGAACAGAAAGGAGAGCCGCCTATGACCAACACCCCAAAGAATGACCGCAGCACCCGCCGCCCGGATTGCGTGACGGAAATCCGCATAGGTAATTCTGTCCTTGTCGTTTCCGGCTATTTCAAGCAGGACACCACCGCCACCGCCGCCGATAAAATGCTGAAAGTGCTGGAAGCGGAAGCTGCTACACAAAAATCGGCAATTTGACGGGACGTAAAGAAGCAGAAAGGACTGTACAGCCAGCCCCGGCGTGTGGTATGATAGTCATACGGAATAGTGGGGCTGGCTGTCGGAAATGGAGGACACTATGTTAAGACAGACCACCCGAAACCTTATTACCGCCCTTTATCCGAGATTATCCCACGAGGACGAGCTGCAAGGTGAGAGCAATTCTATTTCAAACCAGAAGCGTATTCTTGAAACCTATGCGAAGCAGAACGGCTTTTCCAATCTGCAATGGTACACAGATGACGGTTATTCTGGGGCGAACTTCCAAAGACCCGGTTTTCAAGCCATGCTTGCGGACATTGAAGCCGGAAAAGTCGGCACCGTTATCGTCAAGGATATGTCACGGTTAGGGCGAAACTATCTGCAAGTGGGAATGTATACGGAAATGATTTTCCCACAGAAAGGCGTCCGCTTTATCGCTATCAATGACGGAGTGGACAGCGCACAGGGCGACAATGATTTTGCCCCTCTGCGGAACATTTTTAACGAATGGCTGGTGAGAGATACGAGCAAGAAAATCAAAGCAGTAAAACGGTCTAAGGGTATGAGCGGGAAGCCCGTCACGAGCAAACCCGTATACGGCTACTTTATGGACGAGGACGAAAATTTTATCATTGACGGGGAAGCCGCCCCTGTTGTGCGGCAGATTTACAGCTTGTGCCTTGCCGGGAACGGGCCGACCAAGATAGCCCGTATGCTCACAGAGCAGGAGATCCCCACGCCGGGAACGCTGGAATACCGTCGGACGGGAAGCACCCGCCGCTACCACCCCGGCTATGAGTGCAAGTGGGCGACCAATACCGTGGTACATATCCTTGAAAACAGGGAGTACACGGGCTGTCTGGTAAACTTCAAGACGGAGAAGCCGTCCTACAAGACCAAGCACAGCGTAGAGAACCCCATTGAGAAACAGGCGATTTTCGAGAACCACCATGAGCCTATCATTGACACCCAGATGTGGGAGCGTGTGCAGGAGTTACGCAAGCAGCGCAAACGCCCGAACCGCTATGATGAAGTGGGCTTATTCTCCGGCATACTCTTTTGTGCCGACTGCGGCAGCGTCCTTTACCAGCAGCGTTACCAGAACGCCACCCGCAAGCAGGATTGTTATATCTGCGGGAGCTACAAGAAGCGTACCCGTGACTGTACGGCGCACTTTATCCGCACCGACCTGTTGACCGCCGGAGTGACCGACAATCTGCGGAAAGTCACCAGCTATGCAGCGAAGCACGAAGCCCGGTTTATGAAGCTGCTGATCGAGCAGAACGAGGACGGGGGCAAGCGCAGGAACGCCGCAAGGAAAAAGGAGCTGGAAGCCGCCGAGAAGCGTATCAGCGAGTTATCCGCTATCTTCAAGCGGCTGTATGAGGACAGCGTGACCGGGCGCATTTCAGACGAGCGTTTCACGGAGCTGTCGGCAGACTATGAAGCCGAGCAGAAAGAACTGAAAGAGAGAGCCGCCGCTATCCGGGCAGAGCTTTCCAAAGCGCAGGAAGCCACGGTAAACGCAGAAAAGTTTATGAATGTTGTCCGCAAGTACACCAGCTTTGAAGAACTTACCCCTACCCTTTTGCGTGAGTTTGTGGAGAAAATCGTTGTGCATGAGTGCAGCTATGACGAGAACGGCACACGCAGACAGGACATTGATATTTATTACTCTTTCGTTGGCAAGGTAGACCTGCCCGAATGACCGCCCGACCTATCCGGCGCAATGCGCAAACGCCGGATAGGAACGGCAAAATTTTTTACACTTCTACTACTTCTTTATCACACATCAGCAAAATGCTACGGGTTGAAGCCAGAGGGATTGAAAAGAGTACAAAGAAACGTAAGAAAAATCTTTTTATCTGTCCCTATTGTGGAAGAAAGCTGATGAATTCCAGTGTAGTATGTACACCGAAGCTCCTCTGCCCAAAACGCAGGATGGTAAGAACTGGCGAATGTCAGCAGATTTTTATGCTGAAGTCAGAAGCACAGGACAAGGTGCTGGAAATCACAAAGGAAATCTGTAGAACACTTATACAGGAAGAAGAACTTAAAAAGGCATCAAAGGATAAAAGGAAGGTGGCAAGCGATGAGCATTTGATTAGTGAGCTTAAAGCAGAGTATGACAGAATATCAAACAGCACAGTTTCTTGTTATCAGTCATACAGAGAGGGAAAGTACACAAAAGAAGAATATGTGCAGTTAAGAAAAACAAACCAAGAGCTGTTAGCTGATCTGGAGAATCAGATATCAGATTTGCAGGAGAAAGCTGCAAATCAGGAGCCTGACGCAGAGGAGAAGATAGAACAGCTAACCCAGTATAGTATGCTGGAGCAGTATGACGGAGATGTACTTTCCAACATAATTGATAAGGTGCTCATTTACAACGACAAAGATATAGAGGTTGTGTTTAAGGGTGAGAACTTTATCCGAAATGCAGTGTAGTAAACAAAATGAGTAATATAGAAAGCCAGTAGTTCATAAGCTGCTAGCTTCTTTGGGTTGGTGCGCTATGGCGTGTTTTAACTGGTGAAAATCACGAATATGCCTAGATAACAAGGAAGTATAGGCGAATACGGACAGCTCTGAAATGGCAGAGATTATTGATGTATCATAAGCATAGCTCTGCTTTGTAACCAATACCAAGAGAGACATGGGACTGGTGAAGTGTGGAAATGTGGTAATTAATTTTGATAAATGGATTGAAAAAAGGAGCATACATTTTGGAATCTTTATAATGCAAATAACTATGAGAAGATTGCAGAAAATAAAAAGATATTAAACGAAGTAGAATAAACAGAATATTTGTAGTACAATAGGACTAAGCAGTTATTACTTAGTCCTATTGAAAAACTAATTTTTATTACGGAGGAAAAGAATATGTAGCGTAAAATGGTAGTTATTTTTGTTGATTTATTAGGAACAAAAAACAATAAAAGATTTGAGGATAAACTTTTAATTCACAGACTTTTTCATGGAGAAGCGAAAATAAATGAACAAAGAAATTTGGATCATGTTATATATGATAGAAAAGTGTATAGTTTTTCCGATTGTGCATACTTTTTCTATTATTATAAAGATGGAATAGAAGAGTATAGAAAAGATGACATGAAGCTTATACAAATAGCAATGTATAATACAACGATATCCTTATTAGGAATATTGAATGCAGGCTATTTGTTACGTGGTGGTATAACATTTGGAGATGCTTATTTTGATGAATTGGGGTTCTTTGGACCGGCTGTGGAAGAGGCATATGGATTGGAAAGCAGTTATGCTGATGTTCCTATGATAGCGTTAAGTCCTCAGTTAGGAAAAGGGTTTTATGAGTGGGAAGAATCAGAGACGTGTATGGAAATTGTAAATTTTCTGATGACAAGTAGACCGATGCTAGTTGAGAAAGAAAGTGACAAATATTTTTTGAATATTTTTTATCAATTAGAAGCCTTTTCGCCAGTGCTGGATTTAGAAGATGAGTGTGTTGAGCTTGACGAAATAAAAAGGAATATATGTCGTGTTATTTTGAGGAATAAAGAAAAATATAAAGATAAACAGGTTACAAAAGAAAAAAGAAAAGCGACAATATATGAAAAACTGGATTGGTTTGAAAAATATTTGCAAACCAAACACAATCGAATGAATTTAGATATTGTTAGTGGAGTATATAGTGGAGTTGTAACGGGGGATTGATAGTATTATAAGAGAGTTTTATCCCCAAAGCAGTGTAGTAAACAAAATAAGTAATATAGAAAGCCAGTAGTGAAAAAGCTGCTGGCTTCTTCTATGGGTAGTAACGAAAAGGTTAATAGTAATAAACTATTCTGTACTTTAAAAATCAGTAAGGGTTTGATAGAATATGTACAGAAAAAAATAAATTTTTTTTGTCCCAGTCTTGACAGATG
>ERZ859776.1147-NODE-1147-length-10221-cov-1.830317_pt1 | contig 10221 bp, 9 predicted proteins | sample MGYA00509987_ERZ859776 | MGnify/ENA primary metagenome ERZ859776 (study PRJEB30046, sample SAMN00715146) | human gut metagenome | study: EMG produced TPA metagenomics assembly of the A metagenome-wide association study of gut microbiota in type 2... | reverse complement strand
AACATGGAAGTACAGTTTAGCGTATCGTTTTCCGTAGCAAAAGTACGCCCTTGGTAAAAGGGAGGGCGTTGATTTTGTACTGGCAGTCGGTGGCGGTTCCGTATTGGACTCATCGAAAGCCATTGCTAATGGTCTTGCTAATCCAGATGTAGATGTGTGGGATTTCTCTCTCGGAAAAGCTGCTCCTGCAAGGACACTTCCAAAAGGTGCCATCCTCACTCTGGCTGCTGCCGGTTCTGAGATGAGTTCCTCATGTGTTATTACCAATGCAGCAACTGGTGAAAAACGAGGCTACAACAGCAGCTTCAACCGTATGAATTTTGCCATTGAGAATCCTGTTCTTACATACACAGTAAATCCTTACCAGACTGCCTGTGGTGCCGTAGATATTGCAATGCACACTATCGAGCGCTATTTCTGCCCTGGCGAAGACACTTACCTCACAGACTCAATCGCTGAGGCTGTAATTAAAAGCACAAGAAAAGCTGCTTTTGACTGCATGAAGAATCCCGATGATTACACTGCCAGAGCTAATATGATGTGGGCATCATCCCTGGCTCATAATGGTCTTACCCAGTGTGGCAGAGAATTCCAATTAGTTGTCCACCAGTTTGAACATGAATTATCCGGTATGTATCCAAAGATTGCACATGGTGCCGGTCTTGCCGCCCTATGGTGCAGCTGGGCAAGATATGTCTATAAAGCCAACATCAGCCGCTGGCTGCAGTATTCTGCAAATGTATGGAATCTCGATATTGATTACGAACACCCTGAAAAGACCATTGAAGAAGCCATTAATCTTCAGGAACAGTATTATGTTTCACTAGGCATGCCAATCGGTCTTAAAGCCCTCGGCGTTGAAGAAGCATCACTTACAAAACTGGCTCTTAACTGCTCACGAAACAAAACCCGTACTCTTACAGGCTATAAGCCTTTAGCTTATGATGACATCCTTGCAATATATCAGATGGCTTACGAGCGTGGATAATGTATGAAGCAACACCCAATCAATCAGAAAAAGCAGAGGCACCCATACAAACATTTTACCCGGATGAAACCGCTTTGGTCGCATCCGGGTAAATTTATCACCTTGTAAATTTACTATCTTATAAATTCTTCACCTGAAAATCCGTCTTGCAAAATTATACAATCCATGCTGCCAGACAGCAGCCTCATGGTCTCCCGGCATTTCGTAGTACATGTACTGGACATTATATTTGTCAAATAGCTGCTTGAATTCCCTTACTCCATCAATGTAAGGGTCTTCTGTGCCAACCTGATATAACAGCAGTTTACAAATGACAATCCTTCCTCTGAATCGTATTTAGCCGATGTAAATACTGTCGGGCTAACCACTATCATGTCTGGTGTGTTATAGTCATAATGTGCATTCTATACAATATACTTAGCACCCATGCCTCCCCATACTGCCTGCCCTCAATCTCACCTGTATACCCGTCAGGCACAGCATAATTCGTATCTGCATATGCATCATATTCTTTGGTATCAGCGTCTGGATTCACCTGCTGCCTTGCCTGTCTCTTCTTCATATCCCTGCTTCTGCATAATTTCATACATTTTAAGACGGAGCCAGACTCCGGCATAAGTGTGAATAAAGTTGTTAATACATGCATGCATCGGGGCAAAACAGCCTAGCATCTGGGAATTACAGGCATTTACTATGTCATCACATTTTAATGTTGTGATATCTCCCTGCCAGATGTACATTCTTTCATCCGATGAAACCAGCTTTAAACCTGCAATACCTGTAATGCCGCGTTCTGCATTTCTTTCCTTAAGATATTCATCCTGAACTCTAAGAAATTCCTCGCTTGCCGGCTTTGGCATTCTGCCATTCATAAGTGAACGCAGGAGATTCTCCTGTACCTCTTGAGACTTCAATAATCCCCGCAGCTTTTAACTGCTGCAGCAGCTTTCCTATGATAACAGGATTCGTTCCTATGCTTGCCGCCATGAAATCACTTGTCATCTTCTGGTCTGAAAATGCATCTATACATGCAAACATATGGATTGCCATTGTAAATCTGCTTGAAATCTGCATTATCTTATACCTCCATAATTCTTTCTACAGCAGCATGATAGCAAACAAATGTTGTAATTACAACGGTTACAGTCGTTCATAGGAAAAGTCCACTATAGCAGGAATTCTCTAAAAAATATTTATTTTCTCATTTATCATTCATCAAAGATGCTTACGATTTCGCCATCAAGGATTCTGTTCATATTCTTAACTGCACAGAAGTTACCACACATTGAACATGTGTCTTCCTTTTCCGGTTTCGCTGATTCTCTGTATCTTCTTGCCTTCTCAGGGTCAATAGCAACGTCAAACATTGCCTCCCAGTCAAGCTTCTTTCTTGCAAGGCTCATCTTGTAATCCCATTCATCCGCACCTGGAACACCCTTTGCTATATCAGCCGCATGTGCAGCAATTCTTGAAGCAATAATTCCTTCCTTAACATCTTCAAGGTCCGGAAGACGAAGATGTTCTGCTGGTGTTACATAGCAGAGGAATGAAGCACCATAAGTTGCAGCAATTGCACCACCGATTGCTGCTGTTATATGATCATATCCCGGAGCTATATCTGTAACGAGAGGTCCCAATACATAGAAAGGAGCTCCCTTGCAGATTGTCTGCTGGATTTCCATATTTGCCTTAATCTGGTTAAGTGGCATATGTCCCGGACCTTCGACCATTACCTGTACATCTTTTTCCCATGCTCTCTTTGTGAGTTCACCAAGTGTTACAAGTTCCTCAATCTGTGATATGTCAGAAGCATCTGCTATACATCCCGGACGGCACGCATCACCTAAGCTCATTGTGACATCATACTTTCTGCAGATATCAAGAATCCAGTCATAATGTTCATAGAACGGATTTTCATTTCCTGTCATTTCCATCCATGCAAATATTATAGAACCGCCTCTTGAAACAATATTTGTAAGACGTTTTGCATCCTTAAATCTTTTTGCTGTAGCCTTATTGATTCCGCAGTGGATTGTCATAAAGTCAACGCCATCTTTTGCATGCATCTCAACGATGTCAAGCCATTCCTGTGTTGTAATATCCTTTAATGCTTTGTGATAATATACAACAGCATCATAGATAGGAACTGTTCCTATTATTGCAGGACATTCAGATGTAAGCTTTCTTCTAAACTTCTGTGTGTCGCCAAATGAGCTGAGATCCATAATTGCTTCCGCTCCCATAGCAACTGCATTATTAACTTTTTCAAGCTCCATATTCAAATCAACGCAGTCTCTTGATGTACCAAGATTTACATTGATTTTTGTACGGAGCTTTGAACCTATACCGCTAGGGCTTAAGCACTTATGATTCTTGTTTGCAGGAATTATAACCTGACCTTTAGCCATAAGTGACATAAGCTCCTTAACGTCAATATTTTCTTTTTCGGCAACTACTTTCATTTCTTCTGTTACAATGCCCTGACGTGCTGCGTCCATCTGTGTTGTGTAACTCATGCTTTAATCTCCTTTATTGTTAAATTTGAGATACTCATAATACCGCAACGCAGTAAACAAAAACATTGCAGGAAATGTACTAAATAATCGCAAAAATCATTTATACAAATCCATATGATAAGTTTCCTACGACGGCATTATCCGTATCAGGTTTTCGGGTCGGAATCATGTTCCCTCTCAGCTGTCGAACTTTAGCTCCCCGTTTTTTTGTTTTATATGGAAATCTTTAAAGATTACCTAACTAAAAATTCTTGAATACATCTGTCTGTGCTTTTAATTCACCGACTGTATTCCTGCTTTCTGACATCTCTTTATCTATGCTGTTCATCTGCTCAACAAGCTGAGATGTACTTACCGCTGACGACGTTACAGCATTGGCACTCTGCTCTACACCGCTTGAAATTCCTTCAATTGACTCAACTGTATTTTTCATAAGTTCTTTAAGTTTTTCTGTCTTTTCTGCGAATTCCTGCATTGTCTCGCTTATGTAACATGCGTCTTCATTATATTGTGCACCTGCTTGTACGAATGAATCGTAATCTGCAAGTATTGTCTCTTCTATGTACTTGATAATTTTATTAGAATTATCAATAAGCTGGTATACAGCACTTGTTACATGCTCATTTATTGCCTGGATGTTATTAGCTGTATCCCTGCTTGAATCAGCAAGCTGTCTTATCTCATCAGCTACAACCGCAAAGCCTTTACCGGCTTCACCGGCTCTTGCAGCCTCGATTGAAGCATTAAGTGCCAAAAGATTAGTCTGGCTTGAAATATTAAGGATTTCGCCTGTAAGTTCATTTACACGCTCAACACTCTTGCTGTCTTCCATTATTATCAGAATCAAAATAACCATGCTGTCTTCAATTGCTTTTTTAAGTGTTCCTACAATATTGCCAACCATCTCATCGGTTGTACGTTTATTTTCATCAGCTGACTTTGCAAGCGAATCCGCACGTTCACGCATATCCTGTGAATAATTGTTAATCTGTTCTGTCTTATCAGCTATATCAACAACATTCTTTCCAACTGACTCTGTATTATCGTTCACTGTCTGTATTGTTGCCGCAATTTCCTGCATTGTTGCAGAAAGCTCTTCCATAGCAGATGATACATCCTGTGCATTATCATTAGATACTGTAACATTCTCACCTACAGAGTTAATCATATTATCAAGATTCTTAGAACCTTCTACAATCTTTCCGATTGTATTCTGAAGTATATCAAGGAACTGGTTGATTCCCTGTGCAAGCTGTCCAATTTCATCAGATGACTTAACATTAACTCTCTTAGTAAGATCGCCATTATTATCATTGATAAGTGCACTTATTTCTTTAAGCTCTTTATTAGTTTTTACTATTGGATTTACAACTTTTCTTGTACTTATCAGGAATGCCACAATAAGTGCACCAATTGCAAATACAAAACATACACCGCCCGTAGTCTTTGCAAATGCCGCTAACGCATGCATCTGTCTCATTGCATGATCCGTTGCCTCAACTTCACTATTGGTCATATCATCAAGTGCTGATTCAAGACTGTTACATACATCAACAAGATTATTATTAGCTAGTTTTGATGCATTGACTGTCTGATTAGTATTTACATATTTCTCAAGTACCCCAAACTGTGTCAGAAACTGGGAATAATAATTCTTATATGATGAATATGCAGTCTCTTCATTTTCATCAAGCGTCTGCTCATAATCTTTCATATATCCGTCTATCTCTGACTTTAAACTTTCTATATTATCTTTAACACTCTTTTTGGCTGCATCTCCTTCAGCAACTATGTAGCTGTATGCTGATCTTGTAAGCTTCTGTGTACTCTCTGACAGATAACCTACATTTTCAATGGTTACAAGATAATTATTTGCTATATCATCGCCTTTTTTACTGATGCTGTCTGCATTCATAATACTAAGAATACTTGTTGCAAAAGCTATAACCGCAAGCAGAAGAACCGGTATCATAATTTTATTTTTTACTGAATTCATAATCTATGTCCCTTTCTTTCACATTTTTAGTTAATAATATAACAATTTATTTTTTTTCACAACCAAAAAATTGCTTTCTGGTACTTATTTTACAGATGAAGTACTCTTTCTTTGATTTCCTGGGTACGCCCCTGATTCCAGAACTGTGTTCCGATATAGCCGCATGTTCTTCTTGCAACATTCATCTTGTCCTGATCACGGTTGCCACAGTTAGGGCATTCCCATACAAGTTTTCCGTCATCATCTGTTATAATCTGTATCTGTCCGTTATAACCGCATACCTGGCAATAGTCGCTCTTTGTATTAAGTTCAGCATACATGATATTGTCATAAATGTATTGCATGACAGAAATTACAGCAGGAATGTTATTTTCCATATCCGGTACTTCAACATAACTTATGGCACCGCCTGGTGAAAGTTCCTGGAACTGGCTTTCAAATTTCAATTTATCAAACGCACTGATATTTTCTGTTACATGAACATGATAGCTGTTAGTGATATAATTCTTGTCGGTAACACCCGGAATCTTACCAAATCTCTTCTGAAGAGCCTTGGCAAATTTATATGTTGTTGATTCAAGTGGTGTTCCATAAAGGCTGAAATCAATATTGGTCTCTTCAGCCCACTTTTTGCATGTATCTGTCAGATAATGCATAACTTCAAGTGCGAATTCTGTTCCTCCCGGCTGTGTATGCGAAACACCTTTCATGTATCTTGTACATTCACAAAGTCCTGCATATCCGAGTGAAATTGTTGAATATCCACCATAAAGAAGTTTATCAATTGTCTCGCCTTTTTTAAGACGTGCAAGTGCACCATTCTGCCAAAGAATCGGTGCAACATCTGACGGAGTACCCTTTAAGCGGTAATGTCTGCACATAAGGGCACGTTTACACAAATCAAGTCTCTCATCAAGAATTTTCCAGAATTTATCCACATCTTTTCCTGACGAACATGCAACATCAACAAGATTCAATGTTACAACACCCTGATTGAATCTTCCGTAGAATTTAGGCTTATCATTCTCATCTTTGTATACAGTAAGGAATGAACGGCAGCCCATGCATGGATAACAGTTACCATCTTTTAACTTCTTCATAATTTTCTCTGAAATATAGTCAGGAACCATACGTTTTGCAGTACACTGTGCTGCGAGTTTTGTAAGTTCCCAATATTTTGAACCTTCTCTTATATTGTCTTCCTCAAGAACATATATAAGCTTCGGGAATGCCGGTGTTATCCATACACCTTTTTCATTTTTAACGCCCTGGATACGCTGTTTTAACACTTCTTCCGTGACGAGTGCAAGGTCATCTCTTGTTCTTCCTTCCGGCACTTCATCAAGATACATAAATACAGTTACAAATGGAGCCTGTCCGTTTGTTGTCATAAGTGTTATGACCTGATACTGAATCATCTGGACACCATTTTTAATCTCATCACGCACACGCATTTCTGCAACTTCACGTACTTTTTCTTCTGTATAATCGATTCCTGCCTTTTCAAATTCTTCACGCACTTTTCTGATAAACTTTTCACGGCTTATCTGTACAAATGGTGCAAGATGTGCAAGGCTTATGCTCTGTCCGCCATACTGTGAACTTGCAATCTGGGCAATTGCCTGTGTGGCAATATTACATGCAGTAGAAAAACTATGTGGCTTTTCAAGCATTGTCTCGCTGATTACTGTTCCATTCTGAAGCATATCTTCAAGGTTGACAAGACAGCAGTTGTGCATATGCTGTGCAAAATAATCTGCATCATGGAAATGAATAAGTCCCTGCTCATGTGCATCTACTATATCCTGTGGAAGAAGAAGTCTCTTTGTTATATCCTTGCTGACTTCACCTGCCATATTTTAAACCCCCCCCTGCCATATAATCACGCTGGACACTGTTGACTGTAGGATTCTTGTTTGAATTTTCCTGTTTTACTTCTTCATTATTGCACTCAAGAAGACTTAAAATCTGCTCATCTGTTGAATTAGACTTTCTTACAAGTGCTCTCTTATAGCGGTATGTTATATACTTTCTCGCTACTGCAAATGCACGAAGGTTCATTATCTGATTCTCAACCAGATCCTGAATCTCTTCAACACTCAATGAGCGGTTCATCTCCTGACATATGTCTTCAACATTTTTACTTATCATCTCAATCTGTTCATCTGATAATCTTTCACTGTGTACTACCTCATTATTGGCTTTTGAGACTGCCGCCATTATCTTATCAATATCAAATGTAACTTCTGTTCCGCTTCTTTTAATAATTTTCATACTTTCCCCATTCCTTACTATCAAGCTAAATCTTATACTATCTAAAATTTTGCCGCAATAATTGTAATTGCGGCAAAATGACCTTGTTCAATCTTATCTCGTGAACAAGGTCAATTATACAATATATAGGGTATACAGTCAACAATACTATCAATATATAGCACAGTCATCTGTCCCAATATCATTTAATGCCATAGAGCTTAATACAGCTGCAAATATTCTCGCACAGTCAATCTCATAATTAGCCCACTGGGAAGCCTCCCTGCATTTATTAAATGTAACAAGCCCCTTTATATTTCTCTTATCTCCGATATAACACTGTATCGTGGATGCAATTCTTTCTGCCTTCATGCGTCCGCAAAAATCAGGTGTTATATCTGAAAATGTATCAGCAAAACCTATCTGCAGGAATCTTTCATTCTCGCCCATAAGTTCCTGAAATTCTTCTGAAAATACATACATTGCATCTTGTGCTTCCGGAATATCCGAACCAAATGAATATACCTTTTTCATTCCTTCACCATAGTAAATATTAATATTATCTATTCCGAATGTATCTTTCATATGTCTCATGGCATCAAGGACTGCTTTACGGCTGTCAGTCACTGCACTTTCCATAAACGAAGCGATATTTTTTAATTCTCTTATCTCTCTTGGATTATTCATTGCATTAAGCTGGCTCTTGTTAAGCATAGCCTCATATGACGCTCTGTGCATCTCATCCCTAAAAAATACATATCTGTCTCTACCCTTTTCTTTTGCTATATAAAGACAGCAGTCAGCTTTTTTGAATAAACTTTCATAGTCTCTACCGTTGACAGGGAATATAGACGCACCGATGGAACATGTAATGGAAAGATTCTCAAAATCTTCTGCAAATTCCCACTTAATCTGCGTTCTTATTGCTCTGAGCATTCCGCGGAGCACCTGGTCATCATCAAGTCCATTAAATACAATCATAAATTCATCGCCGCCGATTCTGCCTATCACACCATCCTCGCCGACAATCTCCTTTAATCTTCCGCCAACTCTTGCAAGCACTTTATCACCATAAAGATGTCCAAATGTATCATTGACCGATTTAAAGTTGTCAACATCAAGAATTGCTATTACAATCCTCTTCTCTTTTTCTTCAGCTATCCTCTTCTTTGCATACTCTGTGATTGTCTTTTTATTATATACACCTGTAAGTGAATCGTACTGGAGTTCGTTCATTATCTCCATAGCAGTGCTGGCATGTCCGACCGACTCATCTGATACAACTCTTCCGACTATAATTTTATTGCCGCTGCTCTCATTATGTACAGTTCCAATGAATCTGACAGCTTCAAATATATCACTCTGCGTTCTTATTGCACAATTCATCTTTATCGAAAAACTGTCAGCATATGTTTTCATATTAAGCACAAGTGTATCGAGCATAGCTTTCTCATCATATTTTACATAACTCTTTGAAAGCATTTCTCTCTTCCACTGGTCTATATCCATATCATAAAGAATAATCCTGTTAAATCTGTCATACTTGAACATCTTAAACATATTAGTCTCTTTGTCATATATAAATGCAAATTCATCAGTGAGACTCATAAGAAGCCTTACTCTTGAAAGGCTGTCCATTGCGGTTTCATAATCACCAACAGATTCATCTATATCAATTATCTCAACACCTATATTGCGTCTGTTCTCAATCATACCTTTTTCTGTATGGATTCTCATAATATTGTAACGCCACTCATTATTTTTCTTTTTCAGGCGGAAAACTTCTTCACCCCCCGTAAAAGACTTATCTTCAACAAACTTCTTAAATGATTCAACATCATCCGGATGAATATAATCCGTAATCTTAAAGCTTCTCAGTGCTTCACTCCCAAGATAACTTGTAAATCTTTTGTTAGAGACAAAAATATTATATTTATCATCAAATGATGCCAGTCTCCTTTCAAGCCTGCTGCCCTCATGATTTTCGACACTAATGTCAAAATCTCCACTTTGATTATCAGCCATGACAATATTCCCTTCCTGATTGTAAAATTTCGACGGTGTGCTGCCGTCATCCCGCACAATTACAGTTTTTATTATATGATTTTAGTCCTGTCTTTGCAAGTTTATTTATACAATTTAAACAAATTCTACAAAATATGACATAATTTTTTGGGTATATTCACACATTAATATATTAACTTTTGCAATCTGGAGCTTTGGTACCAATACACTATATTGTATTTGTTTTTTAACTGCCTTATGTTATAATACAACATGTTGTTGGTCTTACACTATTTATGATTTGACCAGAGCGTGAATTTATCATTATTATGAGGAGGTTTTTACATGGAACGCGTGAAAATGAGCAAAGTAGAGGTATCACACGGAAACACGGCAAAGAAGTTTCCAGTATACGAAATTTATCTTGATGGGGTTATTGTTACAAAGGTATCTGATGAATCAGA
>ERZ859776.1144-NODE-1144-length-10230-cov-2.871843_pt1 | contig 10230 bp, 17 predicted proteins | sample MGYA00509987_ERZ859776 | MGnify/ENA primary metagenome ERZ859776 (study PRJEB30046, sample SAMN00715146) | human gut metagenome | study: EMG produced TPA metagenomics assembly of the A metagenome-wide association study of gut microbiota in type 2... | reverse complement strand
GTTTTTATTGATTATCGGTGAATAGTAACAAAAATCGAAAAATAATTCTTGCGCAAAATCTATTGACATGGTAATATAAATAGGCGTTTACGCATAGGTAGTTCCGCTGGCACATTGTGTGAATGAACTGATAACCAAATATTAGAAAAGAAGGAGAAAAGAAAATGAACTTAGGATTAGTTAATGAAGTAACAAAATCACAATTGAAGACTGATATTCCAGCATTCCGTTCTGGTAGTACTGTTCGTGTTCACGTTAAAATCAAAGAAGGTGACAAGAGCCGTATCCAGGTATTCGAAGGTGTTGTAATTGAACGTGCAGGTGGAGGAATCTCTGAAACATTTACAGTTCGTAAGATTTCTAACCAAATTGGTGTTGAACGTAAATTCCCTTTACACTCACCAATCATTGACCACATTGAAGTAGTTCGTCACGGTAAAGTACGTCGTAACAAGTTATCTTACTTACGTAACCGTTCAGGTAAAGCTGCTCGTTTAAAAGAAGTTCGTTAATTGTTTAAAAAAAGTCTGATTTTCAGGCTTTTTTTTCTAAATAGCTTTATAATAGATTTGTAACATTTTAGGGGGGTTAGAGATTATATGAAGAAATCAAAGAAAAACGAGCTAAGGTACAATGAGGATGACGAACGTACTTTACTAGAAGATATACTTGGATTCATAAAAGTATTTGTAGTAAGTGCAATCGTAATTCTATTGTTTGTGAACTTTGTGGCGCACCCAGTTCGTGTAGATGGAAGAAGTATGTATCCAACATTAAAAAATGGGGAATTTGGATTCACAAATGTTGGAGGCGTATTATTAAATGGTGTAGAACGAGGGGATATAGTCGTTGTAACCATGGAAGAAGATGGACAGAAAACACATTGGGTAAAACGTGTAGTAGGTTTACCTGGAGATACTGTAAGCTGTGTAAATGATGTTGTATATATTAATGGAAAAGTATTGGATGAGACTAAATATATAGATCCAGATTATCGTCAGTCATTGGTAGATAAATTTGGTTACTTTAATAAAGTACCGAATGCCGATAATACGGATGTTGTTGATTTTGAAGAAGTGAAATTAAAAGATGACGAATATTACGTAATGGGAGATAATCGTCCTTACTCTAAAGATTCACGCTATGTAGGTCCTGTTAAGAAATCACAGATCTTTGCCAAGAAGATGTTAGTCTTATTACCAATTTCAGATATAGGAGTGAAAGATTAGTGGCAAACGTACAATGGTTTCCAGGTCATATGACCAAAGCCAAAAGGCAAATGGAAGAGAATTTAAAAAAAGTTGATTTTGTGATTGAGATTCGTGATGCAAGAATGCCGGATGCCAGTAAGAATCCAATGTTGGATCAATTGATTCAAAACAAACCACGTTTGATTCTTTTATCTAAAAAAGATAAGGCCGATAAAGAACTTACCAAACAATGGGTAAATGCTTTAGAAACAGAGAATCAGAAAGTATTAGCGTTGGATTTTATTCATGAGAATTTCTCAAAACAATTGATCAAGGCATCGAATGAATTATGTATCAATTTAATTGAAAAACAAAAACGTAGAGGAATGAAGCCTAGAGCTTTGCGTGCTATGGTGTGTGGAATTCCTAACGTCGGAAAAAGTACATTTATTAATACGTTTGCGAAACGTAAAGCGGCTCAAACCGGAGATCGTCCAGGCGTGACAAAGAGTCTTCAATGGATTAAAGTTGGTCAAACGCTTGAGCTATTAGATACGCCAGGAGTATTATGGCCTAAATTTGAAGATCAACAAGTTGGTCTAAAACTAGCATTACTTGGTTCAGTAAAAGATCAAGTTGTAAATATGGACGATTTGGCGTTGTTTGCGTGTGAATATTTAATGCAGGAAAAACCTGAAATCTTTGATACAGTATATCATGTAGAGATTGCGGATACACCTTATGAAACATTACAGAACATTGCCATAAAACGTGGTTATTTATTAAAGGGTGAAATTGATGAAAACAGGTTGATGTTAAGTTTTGTCAAAGATATTCGTGAAAATAAGTGTGACCTGATTACTTGGGAGAAACCACATGTTGGATAGACCTTTGGAACATGATTATTGGGATCAAAATCAAAGTGTTCTAGGAATGGATGAAGCAGGAAGAGGTCCTATTGCGGGTCCATTGATGGTAGCAGGTGTTATTTTTCCAAAGGGATATCAAAATGCGTTAATTGATGATTCTAAAAAATTGAGTGAAAAAAAGCGAGAAGCTTTGTTTAAAACAATTATTCAGGATGCTTTGTATTATCAAATTCTTGTGGTTGATGAAAAGACAATCGATAAGAAGAATATCTATCGTGCGACACAAGAAGCGATGATGGAAATTGCCAAGAAAGCACAATGTGATTTTGTGTTAAGTGATGCGATGCCATTACCAGATATTGATAAACCTTACCAAGCCATTGTGAAGGGAGATCAAAAATCATTGTCTATCGCAGCGGCAAGTATTTTAGCGAAAGTTACGCGTGATCGCTGGATGAAAAAGTTGGATGAAATGTATCCACAGTATGGCTTAGCCAAACATAAAGGCTATCCTACAAAAGCGCATATTGAAGCTTTAAACAAGTATGGATTACAGGATTTCTACCGAAGAAGCTATGGGCCTGTAAAAAAACTTGAAGAAATTAGATTTTTTTAGTTAAAAGTCTAATCTACCTTATTTAAAGTAAAATAAGAATATTTGGCATAAAAATGGCATAATTTTATATTTAAATATGACTCTAGCTCTGATAAAATAAGATGCTGGAGGAAAGTATTATGGCGGTAAAAAGAGACAACGACACAAACAAATGGTATTATTACGGTTCTTACAAAGTAGGAAACACAACTAAGCAATACAAAAAGCGTGGGTTTGATAGAAAGCAAGATGCAATCAAAGCCGAAGTTCTTTTCAAAGAATCTTTAAAGGACCCTGGGTCAAAAATGACACTGAACGATATGATAGATATCTACATGGAATTCTCAGAAAAAAGAGTCAAAGAATCCACATATAAGAATCATATTGTTATGTTTAAGGTGTGGAGAAACGCATTAGGCGATAAGCTATTGCAGAAAGTCACCACAAAAGACATCCAGGACGTCCTAGAAGAGCTTCTAAGAAAGAATAAGTTCTCGTCGGTACATGAATATTACCTACGCATACAAGCGGTCATGAACTACGCTAATAAGCACCAATACATTATTGACAATCCATGCAGCAGAGTGGATCTAAAAAAGAATCCGAACCTACATAAAGAAGAAATGATGTTTTGGACTGAAGAACAATTCAATAAATTTATCAACAACGTTGATTCAACAATATTCCACCTGTTATTCACAAACCAATTCTATATGGGTACGCGTATTGGAGAGGCTCTTGCACTTCAATGGAAAGATTTGGATTTTGAAAACAATACAATCACGATCAATAAAACATGGAATGACAAGATTAAAAAGTGCACAACACCCAAAACTCAAAACAGCTACAGACAAATCAGTATGCCACAGTTTTTGGCCGATGAATATAAGTCGTTAAAGTCAAGACTGGATGTTCCAGAAGATTCCTTCATTTACGGAATAGATATTCCATTCAGTAGAGCGAAGGTTACAAAGCAACTACAAAACGACGTGAACTCATTAAATAAACGATTAAAAGACGAAGAAAAACTTCCAATGCTACGAATGCACGATTTAAGGCACTCTAGCGCGTCATTTATGATAAACAATATGGTTACAAGGGGTAAGGTTAATTTCTCTGCCTACGACATCGCCAAGCGCTTAGGTGATGAATTAGACACAGTGTTACGTATTTATGCACACTGGTTTCCACAAGCCGACAAGGATATCGTTAATTTCATGGATAAAAACAAGAACACCTGGATGTAAAAGTCCAGGTGTTTTTTTTGTTGATTTTAAAGATAAATTTGACGTTCGTACAAAGATTTGATAATATAGATGAGCACGCTTTTTGTTGACAACAAACAAAATGCATTTTATAATTTGAGTGAAAATTGAAAGTTAGCTCATCTACTAGAGTAGAAGGAGTTCCTTAAGGCGTACGATTTAGTGCGCCTTTTGCCTTTTCATATCGTCTTAATAAGTTTTGTAAATTGTGTTCTGTTTCAATATAGTATGCAGTTACAACTACATAATAGTTTTTACGTTCATCTAGTACGATTACATAATATTCATCTTCAAACAAAATGTGTATTCTATTTTTTCTTTCCTTCCATATTTTGATTTTTTTGCAACATGTTTTATTGCAACCATAATTTTCGATTATTGGTTTAATCCAAGGCAGCCTTTCACTTCGTCTTGGGTCAAATATCCGGTTTTCGTATCCCGTTTTTTCGTAGTCCTTACTTGTTAAATGGTAGAATCCTTCATGTTTTCCATTGTGTTCTGGATGTTTACGTGCTCCAACTCGTAAGCCTTTAAAAATTGGTTGATTTTTTATCAAATCTCGAACGAAAACACTATACAGGTAATTGAAATAAGCTTCAAAATCACCGTTATAATCATTAAGGGAAACAGTTTCAGGCAACCATTTGCAGTTAGTATTTTTCACGGTAATTTGCCTCCCACACGAAAATATTAAGCTTACTTTCACGATACAACGTTGATTTTTTTAATGAATACCCACTCCTACCTTGAATCCTTCGAATCAATTTAATTTTTCCTTGATTTAGTCCTTCATTTTTTAAATCGTAACGATTTATGTACCCAATAGCGCCGATTAGTATGTCTGTAATTTGCATGATTTGGACTTCGTTGGATCTTATTGGTTGCATTTTATTAATAATTTTTCCTGAAAAGTCATATCTACTATTTCTGCACACAGACATAAGATTCTTTATTTTTTCATCTGAATGCGTGTCTTTTATATCTAAGTAAACATTGTACTTATTCGAAGGATTAAAAATTACTTTTAGCAAATTAAAATACATCTTGTAGTACCAATCATCATGTGTTTGATTGAATTTGTCATGCTGTAAATGCTTTTTATCAGCTATTACACACCTAAAAGATAAATCGTCATCATCAAAAAAATAATCAATAATCTCTTGGTACATATTAAATTTTAAATCAGATACTTTTGTCCATTTGATTTCTGAATCTTGTTTAACATTGTACTTTAGTTTAATTTCTTTAATTCTACGATTGATTTCTTTTAATTTTGACTTAGGGCAATACACTGCACCTAAAACCATATACGGTGCATTGTCATGTTCTAAATGACAGCTTTCATCGCAATAAATATTAATTTCTTCCATTCTAAGTTCCTCCATTAATACATCTTATTTCTTCAACGTGGCAGTACTGCCACCTTTAACTCTTTCGTATTCCATCTGAGCAACTGTATCCACAGTATGTTGACCTTTATCATCAAGGTCACGATATATATCCAATAGATTTTTTTCTTGATTAGACAAACCATTAGATTGTGATTGAGCATCTTTGTTGTCATTGTCAGTAGTACCTACAATAATTGCCGGTGAAATTTTCAGTATCTTGGATAATGAAGCTATACGGCTTCTCTTCATATCCCCGATATTTCCACTTTCCCATCTAGAAACAGTAGCTTCGCTTACATCACAAGCCTTAGCGATATCAAGTAAGTTTAAATTCAGTTCTTTTCTTCTGAATTTAATTATGTCTTTCAATTCCATGTTCTTATATTCCATGTTAGTTATCTCCTTAAGTGTATTATAACTTGCAAAAACGTAAGCAACAACTCAAAAATGCGATAATTCTTGCGTATATGCATTGACTTACGTAAATGCAAGTGATATTATACTTGCGTAAACGTAAGGAGGGACAAAGATGAATCAATTGCTACTTGAAATGAAAATGAAAGAGCGCGGAAAAAGTAATGAATATATGGCAACAAAGCTAAATATGGCACCATCTACTTATTATCGAAAGCGAAATGGCGATAGTGAATTCACAAGAAAAGAAATGCAAGTGATTAGGTTTGAATTGGAATTAACATCAAAAGAATTTAATGCTATTTTTTTTCCAGATGTACTTACGTAAACGCAAGGATAGAAAGGAGGAAAGCGTATGGCAACAAAGACATTGCTTGGATATAAAGATGTGATGTCACTAGGAATCAACAAAGTAATGGCATATCGAATGATTCATATGGTTCAGAAATCAGATGAATATCAGAATTCAAATGTATCTAAGGTCATTTGTGGTGCCAAACAAGTTCCTATCAATATGTTTGTCAATACTTTTCCTGAATTCAAAAAAGCATGCAAGGAGATGTGGGGATGAGAACTTATTTACCTATTGGAACAGTGGTTCGACTTAAAGGCAGAAAAAAGAAAGCAATGATCGTGGGGTACTTGATGATAGACCCTATCTCAAGAGAACTATTCGATTATTGTGCAGTAGATTTTCCTTGTGGGTTTGCTTATCCAGAAGGGAAAAGCTTTGGCTTTGATTCAAACGAAATTGAGTCAGTTAGTTTTACAGGTCCTATGAACGATGAGACAGAGAGATGTATCAATCGTCTATTGGAGATTACATCAGAATTAGAGGAGGATTATAAATTATGCCAACAAAATCAGTAGCAGCTAAACAAGCGGATGCAGTTATGGAAAATCAATTGGAGATTCCTAGTTTTGTACAAAAAAAAGAACAACCGGAAGTCAATGTTCAAGTTGTTTTTGAAAAAGGCGGAATCGGCAAGGATGAAAGGGACGATCTGAAAATGATGTATTTGTTTGGAATCATGATCACAATTCTCAATTTTGTCATTCTGGCCAAACAGGTTTGGTGAAGCCTATGAATGGCATAAAAAAAGAGCGGCTTAGAGCGCTCAACAACACACACAAATTATAAATCAAACTCTCGAGCTTTGCAACCTGGATATTGCCAAGCGACGTGGTCTGCTAAAAAAAGGATCATTCTTTTCATAATAGATAGATATCTCAATACATTCTTAAAAAATTGTCATAAATAATGCAAGCACGTCAAAAAAATGTAACCCATAATCACAATAATTGGTCAAACTTCCTAAAACAAGCAAAAAATTTACAAATAAGCAGATTGCAGTATCTAGGTTGCAGAGTTCGAGATTCAGCAAGGAGAAAAATAAAATGGAAACATTACACGTTGATAGAGATAAAGATGATGTTATCGAAGAAAGTAAAAAAATCGATGAGATACACGAAGGAATTAAGCAGTTCCAGAAGGAGTGTCAGCAAGCAAAATCAAACAAAGAAAAAGTTGAATTCATGCAAAGGTTCAATGAATTCGCTGGAAGTTTCGGACCCGCTTTTGAATTGAAGGTATTTGCTACGATGGATGGACCAATTGTTGCTAGTGAAGCAAAAGCAGGCGCTACTTTTTTTAAATTTTTCGAGGATATGGATTCAGATGAAATTACCGAATGCTTATCGGAATGTACAAAAGCTTTTGGAAGGGAGCTGCAAAAGTATTTAAAGGAGTACAAAGAAAAAGACAGTGCGGAAAATAAGCACTGTATCCATTAGACCCACATCTAAGGGGGTGACGGAATGGAAGTATATGGTGGCTACATTAAGTTATTTAGGCAGATCGTTGACTGGGAATGGTACGACGATATTCCAACATGCAGATTATTTATTCATCTGCTTTTAAAAGTAAATCATGCCGATCGTAACTGGCAGGGCAAAAAGATTGAGAGAGGCTCGTGTATCACAAGTCTCGCCAGTTTAAGCACTGAAACGAATTTGTCAGTGAAACAGATTCGAAGAGCATTGTCCAATTTATCAAAAACAGGCGAAATCGATAAGATTGGGACAAGCCAAAATACCTTGATAATCGTTTTAAAATACGCAGATTTTCAAGGTCAGACAAGCGTCGAGGGCAAACAAAAGGCAAACGGAGGGCAAGCAAAAGACATGCAAAAGACAAACGAAGGGCAAACGAAGGGCAAACAAAGGGCAACTAACAAGAATGAAAAGAATATAAAGAATGAAAAGAATAATTTATATTGTTCTTCTGACGAAGAACTAAAAATTAATCAAATTATTAACACTGTCATTGAGATTCTTAACATTGAGACGGACAAGAAATTCAGTCCTGATACTAAGCTAACAAGAAAGCTGATTCAGGACAGATTGAATGATGGATACAGTTTGGAAGACTTAAAGCGTGTAATCGAAAAGAAATGCGACGCATGGAAAGCTGATCCAGTCATGGAGTCATATCTGAAGCCAAGTATTCTGTTCGGACCAAAGTTCGATGAATACTTGAATGAGTAAGGAGGAATATATGTGTTATGCATTAATAACGCTGCTTTTAATAGCAGAAGCTATATCCACATTGTTCGCATTGTATTTATTTAAATTTGAACCTAATGAAGGAACATATGATAACCACAGAATAATGGCTCTAAAGTGTTGGTTGTTATTTTATGCATTAAAAACATTTGCATTCATTATATTGATGTTTTGTATTTAAACAAGCAAGGAGGGCGCTATATGAGAGAAATTAATTTATTCAATATCGTGATTGGGCAGGTGATCATTACTACAGTTGCGGTGCTTTGTATAGATGTACAAAAAAAGCTAAAAAATGATGACGACTTTAGCTTCATTTACGAGCTTTGCGTTTTCATAATCTTAGCTTTTTATTCTCTGTTTAATATAATCTGTTTAATATGTTTTGTACTTCAGGAATAATCTCTTCAAGCTTTTTTGTAGCATCTTTAAACTTTTTCTCTCTGATCAAGTCATTACATTCAATGATTTTGTCACGAAGTTCTTTCGTGGCTATAGCTAGAATTTGAAAATATGCTTCACCGTAAGTTGACTGATTTTCTACAGACGGATGCAGCAAAAATTGTCCAGCATATCGCAAATATGAAGTATAAATTTCGCGCTGTTCACGCTTGATTTTGTATTCATAATCTTTCTTGGATTGATATCTTTTAATAGCCCAATCCGCCAAGCATTGGATTGCCGTAATTATGACAGGGACAAATATAGCACATACAGCCACAAAAAGAGTTGGATTATCATTCATGATTTTAAACATAACGCGCCTCCTTTAAAACAATTTTATCACGAAAGGAAAAATAAGAAATGAAATTTAGAGTAGAAACTAAAGCGTTGTTAAGTGTAGTTAATAACGTATCTAAAGTAATTGATAAATTATCTGTTTTACCTGCATTAGCAAATCTAAAAATCGTGGCCGAAGAAAATTCGGTTGTGATTACTGGATCAAACGGAACGGCATCCATCCAACAGACTTTACCGGTTGAACTTGGAATCGAGAGAATCGGGATGTGTCTAGTTGATTCAAAATATTTCAGTGAAATCATTCGTAAGGTGAACGGTGAATTTGTAGACATTGAGTGTGTTGATAACTTGATGCACATCAAGTGCGGCAAAGCTAAATTCAAACTGACTTGTACGGATGTTTCAGAATATCCTTCAATCGATTTAGAAAGACCAGTAAATAAACTGTACTGTCCGACTGAGTCATTGCGTGCAGCATTTGAAAGAGTTCTTATTTGTGTTGCGAATGGCGACAATAATCGTCCTGTACTGAATGGAGTTCATTTGCGAGTAGATAATGGCCAGGTTACTATCATTGGCTCGGATTCATATCGAGTAAATCAATACGCATTTATCGATATGGACTGCAAAGACGCTAAGATTACGATTCCTAGACAGGCATGTGTGGAATTTATGAAGACATTCAAGGATGATGTCGCTGTTTATTATGACGATAAGAAAATTCAGTTCGTATCGGATTATATGACATACCAGTCTCAATTGTTGATTGGGGTGTATCCAGATGTAGGCAGAATCATTCCACAGACTTGTCCTTACTGTGTGGAAGTAGACAAAGGAGAATTGTTGGAAGCTGTCAAGCGTTGTGATTTTATCAAGTCAGACGATGGTAAGCAGGTTATTCATTTGTCATTTAACAGTGATGAATCGCATATCGACTCTAAGTCTTCAGAGATTGGAGAGACCTATGAATACTTAGAAAGTGTTCAGTTGATGTCTGATCCGATTGAATTTAACCTAAATGGAAAATATTTGCGTGATGCACTGGATTCTACTGATTCAGAAAAAGTATTGATTAAGACTCCAGGAGAAAAGAAAGTGTTGACTATTCGTGGTTCTGATGAAGGAACAAAATTGATGAGCGTGTTGGTTCCTGTTCGTACTTACTAGGTGTTGATTGCCAAATTAATTGCTAACACAGTA
>ERZ859776.1142-NODE-1142-length-10245-cov-2.161825_pt1 | contig 10245 bp, 9 predicted proteins | sample MGYA00509987_ERZ859776 | MGnify/ENA primary metagenome ERZ859776 (study PRJEB30046, sample SAMN00715146) | human gut metagenome | study: EMG produced TPA metagenomics assembly of the A metagenome-wide association study of gut microbiota in type 2... | reverse complement strand
AGAAAGCTGCCTGCCTCCCGCGCCTCGCAGCAGAGCCGGTCGGTGAGGAGCAGCGGTGCATAGCCCAGCTCCCGGCAGGCTTTAGCGGCAGCGGTGCACAGCTCTCGGACGCTGCCGGTGATCTGAGTAATAACATTGTTCAGTGTCTTCGGAGTCTCCTGTGTCAGGCAGGCGTTCGCCTCCTTCGATAGGGGAAGCCGGTATTTTCGGGCAATGGCAATCGCCTGCTCACTGGTGGAACTATCCGGTATGGCAGGCCCGCTGGCAATCATATCCAGGGGATCTCCTAAAATATCGCTGAGTACAATACTGAATATTTTCGCCGGAGCACAGGCGAGGGCAAAACGTCCGCCTTTGACAGCGGAAAGCCTTTTGCGGATCGTGTTCATCTCGACAATATCCGCTCCACCGGCGAGCAGCATGTTCGTGAGCTCCTGTAATTCTGCGCCGGGGATCAGTGGCTTTTCGAACAAAGCGCTTCCCCCACCGGAGAGAAGGAACAGAACCGTGTCTTGGTTGGTGAGATTCTGTACCATCGTCAGTACTTTTTCTGTGGCAGCGAAGCTGTTCTCATCCGGTACCGGATGACCGGCTTCGTAGCAGGTAACTCCGGGAATCGTGCCGCGGACATGCCCGTATTTTGTGATCACAATGCCCTCATCTACACGACCAAGCGCAGCAACGGCCGTATGCGCCATCTGCCAGGCAGCTTTTCCGACAGCCACTAAGAGGATCCGACCTCCCTGTGGGTGGAAAGCTTCAGATTCCAGTGCACGGCGGACGGCTGCATCGGGCAGCATGGCTTTCAGACTGGAGGCTATGATCGTATCGGCATCTTGACGTAAAGTAGTATTCATAAAAATTCTCCTTGTATAAAACTTTGTTACAATATAAATATTGTATTATGGGTGTGACCAAAAGACAGAGTTCGCATTTTCATATAGAATGGCTTGTTTTTCGTATTCTGTTAAAAAAGAAAAGTCTGCGATTGTGTCAATCATATCCCGATAGTGGAACCGACATAAATTAGATGGTGTATCGGTACCAAACAGTAAGCGTTCAGCACCAACCGTTTCAACTGCGCAACGAAGAAACTGTCGTGTAACGGGAAAAGGAGGTTCATCTGGACCTACATTATGCTGCAGGGATGCTAGGTCGAACCAGACATTCGGTAAATGCAGTAATACCAGCCCCTCCTGCATTTTAAGCAGTTCGTTTTGCTTAGGGGCTAACAGATGGCAGATGACAAATTTCATTTGCGGGTGTCTCAGAATTAGTCGTCGGAGAGCGGGAATCTGGTTGCTGGGGCTTCCGAGTTTTCCGATATCTATCACGAAAATCAGATCGTGTTCATCGGCAAAAGAAGCCTCCCGTTTCATGATCTCGTTATCTAAGGAGAATACCGGGTGGTTTGCCATAAGACCGGATCCGGTACTTACCTCGAATTTCACCACTTTGATATTGCATTCTTCAAATAAATGATGAACGATAGCATCTCGGTTATAGCTATATGGATCATAAGCCGCTGCGGCAAGAAAACGGGAGGGATATTTTTGTTGAGCATCATAGCTATAGAGATTTTGAAATCCTAAATAGCCGCCCTGCAACAGGACGGCTTTTTCAACATTATGGGTATCCATGATCGACAAAATGCGTTCAGGAGTCACCTGATCGGTATTCCACTCAGTGGGTATGATCTGACAAATAGATCCATCAGAGTATCTGGCCTGACCGCTACCGCAATATCTCAGTTCTCCCTTTGCACCGGTTCCGGCGATATATTGTACTAAATGTATATGTGAATCAATAATTTTCAAAAGGATTCCTCCGATGCAGGGAAATTACAGTAAACCGGCTTCTGTCATAGTCTTTATAAATCCCCGGCGTGCATCACCGTCCGGGGTGGGGAGGGTAGGAAGATAGGGAACACCAACAGACTGTCCCCGCAGGGTCGCCATATCTTTGGCTGCGACAGGGAAACTGGCAGCATCCATAGACAGACGCACGGGATTCAGGCGAAACTGTGCCTCCAGGCTGCCGGACAGATCACCGGCAATAAATTTATTATATACATCTGTGATGAGTTCCGGCATGAAGTTGGCAGCTGTACATACGCCACCTACTGCACCGTGGCACAGACTGGCATAGAGTAAAGTGTCTTTTCCGCCGAATACTTTAAAGTGTACATCCCGGGTACGGCGAATGAACTCAGAAGTCTGTGTGACATCTCCGCTGGTATCTTTCATACCCACAATATTAGGAACATTATGGGCTAATTCGTCCACCAGCTGTGCGCTCATGGTATAACCAACCCGTCCAGGATTATTATACAACAGAACCGGGGTGTCTGGAATACTTTCAGCAATGGTTTTGAAATGGCCGTATAATTCCGTGTAAGTGGGTTTTAAAAACATAGGCTGAAGTACGCTGACTGCTGCGGCACCGTTTTTGACTGCCATTTGAGCAAGACGGCAGCACTTTTTAGTACTGATGGCACCGATACCGAAGTAGACGGGAACCCGTCCGGCTGCCTGATCGACCATGATTTTCAGACCGCGTTCCATTTCGTTTTCTTCTACCATGTAGAATTCACCGTTAGATCCGAAAGCAAGAATACCGGATACGCCACCTTCGATTACATAGTCTACCTGTGCCCGCATACCTGCTTCGTTTATTTTTTCATCTTTGTCGATTATGGTTAGAATAGGAACGACCACACCGCGCATAAAATCTGTATTCATAGAAAACCTCCTTAACGACCGATATGGATATCAGCCAGATATTCATAGTATTGAGCAATAGCACTGTGGTCTTTCTGACCACCGTCGTGATTGTGCAGCCACTGGAGAATTTCCTGTACTTCCGCAGTCATGGGAACCGGTGCTCCAACTGCATGAGCACAATCGAGAACGTTGTTCAGGTCTTTAATATGCAGATCAATCTTAAATCCTGGCTTGTCATTGCCGACGATCATCATAGGAGCTTTGGCGTTCATGACGGTGGAGCCTGCAAGACCTCCTTTGATTGCCTGAAATACCAGTTCCGGATCTACACCGGCTTTCTGGGCTAATGTCAATGCTTCTGCCAATGCCTGGATGTTACAGGCTACAATGATCTGATTGGCAAGCTTGGTGGTATTGCCGGCACCTACATCACCACAGAGGACAGCGGAGCTGCCCATGGCATCCAACAGAGGTTTATAGGTGTCAAACACAGATTGTTTGCCACCGACCATGAAACTCAGAGTACCGTCAATTGCTTTGGGTTCACCGCCGGAAACGGGAGCGTCCAGCATTTCGATTCCTTTTTCCTGAAGTTTGGCATAGATTTCTTTGGAGACGATGGGGGTGATGGAGCTGCAGTCAATAAATACGGCGCCCGGATTCATGTAGGATGCCACGCCATCTTCTCCCAGCATAACTTCTTTTACCTGCGGGGAGTTTGGAAGCATAGTGATGACAACATCACACTGTGCACCGATTTCCTGATGGGAAGCGGCTTTGGCACCTGCGGCAACCAGCTCCTGCACGGAAGTCTGACTCCGATTGTTAACTAACAGATCGGTATATCCCGCTTTTAACAGATTTTTTGCCATGGGCTTGCCCATGATACCCAGTCCGATAAAACCAATTTTCATTTTCATTTCCTCCTGTTTTATAAAATTATTTGTTTTCGTAAGTTCTCAGGTAATAGGTGCTGGATTAAAAATGCACATATCATTATGAAATCCGTACTGATCACTGTATGGCTGTTTGAGACCGCTGGCGACATCCAAAATCATATGGAAAATCTCTGTACCGACATCGGCAATGGTGGCTTCTCCGGTGGCTATGTGACCGGCGGAGATATCGATCAGATCAAACCATTGCTCTTTCATTTCATTGCGGCTGCAAACTTTAATGACTGGAGCAACGTCCAGTCCGTACGGAGTGCCACGACCGGTCATGAATACCTGAAGCCCGATTCCGGAAGCAACCTGTGAAGGACCACAGACGATATCGGAAGCAGGGGTGGCGGCAAATATCAGACCATGTTTTGTAGGTTTTTCAGCGGGGGAAAGAACTTCGACAATGGAGCTGGTACCACTTTTGGCAATGGATCCCATTGCCTTTTCCACAATATTTGCAAGACCACCTTTTTTATTGCCGGGAGTGGGATTGGCATCACGATCTACGCCGCCGCAAGCCAGATAGTCATCGTACCATTTCATCTCAGCAGCCAGCTTGTTTCGTACGTTTTCACTGACGCAACGGGCAGCCAGAAGAGGTACCCCATCCCGGACTTCCGTGACTTCACTGAATAATACGGTGGCACCGCCCCTGACCAGCATATCTGCGGCGTAACCGGCGCTGGGATTCGCTGTGATTCCCGAAAAAGCATCGCTGCCGCCGCACTGCATACCGATCAGCAGATCACTTAGCGGTAATTCTTCCCGGTGGCGTTGATTCAGTTTTTGCAGTTTCCGTTCTGCCATATCAAGAATTGCCTGCATCATGGCATCATGTCCCTTGCAGTCCTGTAAAGTCAGACAGTTTTCGGGAGTAATGTCTTCGGGGGGAAGGATTCGGTCATAGGTCAGTTTCTCGCATCCGAGCCCGATGATCATGATCTCTCCTCCGAAGTTGGGATGGCGGATCACATTGGTGATGGCACGAATGGGAATGTATGCCATGGGGGCATTTATGGCAACTCCGCAGCCGTAAGGATGAGTGACGGCGACCACATCGTCTACATTTGGATACTTGGGAAGTAATTCTTTTCGGATGCGTTCCACAGTTACCCGGACAACACCTGCAACACATTGAACCGTAGTTACAATGCCAAGCAGATTACGGGTACCGGCAGGACCTGTTTGGTTACGATATCCAAGCCAGGTGGTCCGGGGAGGCGTGGGAAGCTCTTCCTTATTTTTGAGATTGGTGCCCCAGGGCATGTCGTCCAGCGATGGGCTGTCAGGCAGGTGCAGCATATGCTCATTGATCCAGCTGCCCGCCGGAATATTTTCTTTGGCATAGCCTAAGACAACACCGTAGCGAATAATCTCACCGCCGGCAGAAATATCACATAGAGCGATCTTATGAGCCTGCGGGACAGATTCACGTGTGACAACGCCGCTTTCCAACCGTGTACCTGCGGGTAGATCATGGACAGCTACAGCTACGTTGTCCTCTTCTTTGATTTGAATACTGAAACGTTCTGACATAGTATTATCACCTCTTGTATAATCATAGACCGGAAAATCTTGCGACCCGATCCAAAGTATCAATGGCCTCCTTACGCGTTATCAGGCGGTTCGGAGAGAAATAACCCTGCGCATCCAGGACAAGAAAACCAAAATAAAGAGCTCTGGCGATATTGGTTCCGTAATTGGCGGAAATGCTGTCTGCATCTGAGCAGACAGGTATGGTACTGGAGGCATTTCGGTAATCTACACCACAAGCCTGCATGGCAATCGTTGCCATTTCCTGCCGGGTAATATAGTGTGTTTTGTAAACAGTCTCTGCCTCCGGTGGGAAAAAGTTGTTTGCAAGAGCTGCACTCACAGCATAGGTACAGGAAATAGCAGGAGCAACCGGAATAGAAGGATCACACAGTGGAAGCAGTATATCAGCCAGCTCCTCATAGGATATGGGAACCATAGGATCTGTAATGTCCGGCTCATCCAACATTCCGCGGCAATATAGCCATGCGGCGGATTCGGATCGGTAATGCCCGGACAAGACCCGGTAAGCAATGCTTTGTTCCATATCACCTTTTTTGTCGACTGCGGTTACCATGACAAATTGCACGGAGGAAGGAAGCATAAATTGTGGGGACGATCCGGCGTGTTTCCATACCGCACCGTCTGAAGATACGAACCATTCGTAGGATAAGGCTTCCAGACCACAGTAATCTGCGGTGGCAAAAAGAGTCGAGCCCGGCTGCGGGAGAGTTGTAATATGTACATGGGTGGGGCGGGGAAAAGCTTTCTCATTGATAAAAACATTTTCCACGATAGAATTGTCCCAGTTCATGCTTCTCAGCGGATGCCGTACATGGTCGATACGAATATTTCGCAGTATCAGACCGGAAAGAGGAACTTCCGGGAATGCTTCCAGAAAAATGCCATAGTTCCCACCGTGTGCTGTAATATTCTCAATTGTAATATCGCGGAACAGTGGAAGAGAGGAACCGTTGTGACCGTCTTCGTAAAGCATGGTTCCATGAATAGTGGCACCATGTACAGTGTCCATGATACTGTCACACAGCATGATCTGCTCTATGCATCCACCTCTCCGTGCATTTGCTTTTAATCGCAGTGCATAAGTCAGATTCGGACTGGAGAAATGGTTATCACAGGCAAGAACACGATAGATACCGCCGCTCATTTCACTGCCAAGCGCAATGCCGCCATGACCGTCAGCAAATTCGTTGTGTTCAATGAGGATATTTTCACAAGGGATATTGGCGATCCGGCCATCACGGTCTCTGCCAGATTTCAGACTGATACAGTCATCGCCGGTATCAAAATGACAATTCTTGATCCAGACACCGGAGCAGCTTTCGGGATCACAGCCGTCGTTATTAAGCCCATGGCTGGAAAAGGTCATGCCATCGACAGTAACACTTTTACATTGCACCGGATTCAACTGCCACATGGGGCTGTTATGCAGCGTCACACCCTGCAGTAATATGCGTTCACAGCGCAGAAACTGTATAAAGTTGGGGCGTAAGAAATGTCCTTTTCCGAAAATACGTTGTTCAACGGGAACACCGTCTTCATTCATACGACGCAAGATTTTACGATCGGCAAGTTGCAGATCTGGTTTATCTTCTGACCAGGAATCTTCCACCTGGTGATGCCAGTTCCACCAGTGATCCCAATCTGCGCCACCGTCTAAAGTGCCATAGCCGGTCACCGCAATATCATGTGAATCGCAGGCATAGAGCAGGGAACTGTAGTTGTAGCAGGGGCTGGCTTCCCAGTGAGAATAGACCAGAGGATAGTTCTGTTCCGGGTGCTCCGGGATAAACCGAATGCAGGTATCGGGTGAGGCAAGAAATAGTTCAACACCGCTTTTCAGATGAAGAGCCCCGGTGTGATAAATGCCTGCCGGAAATGTTAAGATGCCTCCTCCGGCATTACTTAACCGGTCAATAGCTGTCTGCAGAGTCTGTGTTTGTAAATGTTCTGCATCCGGCACGGCTTCTATCCGGTGCGGACCTATATGAGGAGCTTCTATTTTAGATAAAATATTGTGCCGCAGATCGGACTTTGTGAATGCCATTTCTGTTTCCGTCACTTTCTGAATTTTTATTTTATGAGTTTAGTGTATAATGCTTTTTTTTCATTTACGATATCCAAGATTTCAAATTCTTCATAACAATTAACTCAAAGTTCCTTGTCAGAAGAAACAAAAGATTTTATACTGAAAACAGGAGGTGGCATATGAATACGAGGCAGTATTATTATCTGACGACCATAGCCGAATATGGAAATCTCACGTATGCAGCGGAAGCACTGAATGTCACCCCGTCTGCTTTGAGTAAATTTCTGACGGAATGCGGGCAGATATTTGGGACTACGTTGTTTCAACGGAGGGACAGGCGCCTGGAACCCACGGAAGAAGGGCAATATGTAGTAGAATGTGCACAGAAGATTTTGGATCAGCAGAACAGAATGCTTCTGATAATGAAAAATGTGACCGGCAGCAACCGGAAGAGAATTCGTCTGGCTACAGCGCCAAACCGGGGGGCCATGATATACAGTAAGATCTATAAACCGTTTTCCCGGCGCTATCCCGATGTTTCACTGGAGCTGGTGGAATTATATGCGACGGAACAACCGGGAGCGATTGCTAGGGGAGCTGTTGACCTGGCACTGGGGGCGGGACCATTTCGTATGGATACGGAGGACATTCCTGTCGCGTATGAAGAATTACTGATTTCACTGCCGGCAGCAAATCCTTTGGCAGGGAAGGAGAGTATTCGGCTGGAAGAATTGCGCGACACGCCGTTTGTATTGCAGGGGACAAAACACAGCATTCGGATTCTGGCACTCCCATGCTTTTCTTCCACGCGGCTTCAAACCATTCAGAATTGTTCGGGGAAGCCGGGTTTCAGCCGGTGGTTGCATTTGAGTCCAATGATGTTCTGTTGGCAGATTCTATGATGCATCAGGCAATTGGAGTGGGATTTGTCAGTAAAGCCCATGTATTTCCCTGTGAGGAACTTGTCTACCGGCCATTAGATCCGCCGGTACGACAGACACTGCATTTACGTTATCCGCTGGGACATGAACTTACTGAACCGGAATACTATCTTGCCGGGCTGTTGGCGGAAGAACGTCTGGCGGATCCAAGATATCAGCCATCGGATGATCCGTTTGTGGTACAGATGTTGGAAAATGTTCACAGACCCATTGGTTTGACAGCAGACGGGAGCACACATAGAACATTGGGGACAGCATTGCAGCGGATACGGGAGGTTACGCTGGATACAAAGGTGTTGGAATATCTGATTGCGATTGTGGAAGAGGAGAGCCTGTCCGGGGCAGCAGACAGATATCTGCTGGCGCAGCCGGCACTTTCCAGGCACCTACACAATGTGGAGACTATGGTGGGAATGCCGTTGTTCTCAAGAGATCATAACCGATTGAAACCTACCGGTGCGGGAACGATCTTTGTAAATAATGCCCGTAATATATTACGAATTGAAGTTGAAATGTTTAAAAAGCTGAGAGGAGGAAAATACGATGAACATTACAGTATATCTGGGAGCAAATGAAGGAAATGATCCTTCTCTGAGGAAAGCGGTGCGTGAGCTGGGAACCTGGATCGGTGAAAGCGGTAACCGCCTGGTATACGGTGGGTCCAAATCCGGTCTCATGGGAGAGATCGCGGAGAGTGTATTACAGGCAGGCGGAGAGGTGACCGGCGTGGAACCGCAGTTTTTCATTGATATGGAATACCAGTATGACGCCATTACGGAGTTGATCGTCACGAAGGACATGACAGAACGCAAGACGAAAATGATCGAACTGGGAGATGCATTTATTGCTTTTCCCGGCGGAACCGGAACGTTGGAAGAGATCGCGGAGGTGATGTCCAAGGTGTCACTGAAGCATCTGGAGGCACCCTGCATCCTCTATAACCTTAACGGCTATTATGACAGCCTGAAAGCACTGTTATCACATATGACGGAGATGGGATTGTCCTCCCCTGAGAGACAGGAAGGTATTTATTTTGCCAGGGATCTGTCGGAAATCCGCAAGATCATAGAAAATCAGCGGAGCAATGCAACGATCACTCCGCCGGAAAATACACAAGGTATAGGAAATCAGCTAGGCTAACAGGTTAAAACACATAACTGCAATGCCCAGCACCACCAGGATCACACCGGTGACACGGTTCAGGGTCTTGGGGGTTGCCTTGTTGGCGAACAGTGCAGCAATCCGCGCCCAGATCAGGGTAAATACAACGCACAGGATCCATACCGTCCAGTCGGGCATGCCGCCGATGGCAAAATGAGATGCGGCACCGGTAAATGCAGTAAATGCCATGATGAAGACGCTGGTTCCTACGGCGGTCTTCAGTTCATAACCCAGGACAGAAGTCAGGATCAGCAGCATCATCATACCGCCGCCGGCACCGACGAAACCGCAGATGAAGCCGATCATCATACCGCATACCAGAGACTGGATGGCTCTTTTCTTCGCGGAGACGCCCTGCATGGCTTCCTTGGTGGTCATTACGGGACGGACGATGAATTTGATACCTAACAGGAAAGTCATGAACACGGAGAAATTCCCCATGGTAGCGGAAGGCACCAGGCTGGATACGTAGCTGCCTACGACAGTGAATGCCAGCACGCTTCCCATCATGATCAGACCGTTTTTGATATCAATATTCTTATTCTTCGCATAGGTATAGGCAGAAATCGCACTGGCGAGGACATCCGAAGACAGGGCGATACCCACAGCCATATAGGGATCCATACCGAGGAAAGTGATCAGCATGGGACTGATGACGGCAGCAGCGCTCATTCCGGCGAAACCGGTGCCCAGGCCGGCTCCCATGCCGGCGAAAAAGGTGACAAGAATTGTGATTAAAATCTGCATTTATTTATCTCCTTTCAGGATATTGTCCATATTTTCTTCCATGATATGAAGCATGTGGAAAAAGATTTTCTTGCTTGCGTCGTCAGTGCCATCGAGTAGAGTATCTTTGAAAATGCTTTGTATCATGCGGCCTTTTTCGATGACAT
>ERZ859776.1135-NODE-1135-length-10331-cov-3.923316_pt1 | contig 10331 bp, 13 predicted proteins | sample MGYA00509987_ERZ859776 | MGnify/ENA primary metagenome ERZ859776 (study PRJEB30046, sample SAMN00715146) | human gut metagenome | study: EMG produced TPA metagenomics assembly of the A metagenome-wide association study of gut microbiota in type 2... | reverse complement strand
GACCCGTTTACGGGTAGTAAGAATCCCAAGGCATCAATAAAAACCCCTTAAAGGGTAGCCTGAGAAGGAATGCGGCCGGCAGACCTTTCGGACCCCTTAAGGGGCTTCGTCCGTAATAGGCCCTTATAGGGCCTCGTCAAACCTCCGGCTTAGCCGGAGGGTTTGATTTTTATCCCTTTTACCTTTTGTGTTGATATAAGCCTATCCGCCAAATCCTTCGTCGATTTAACGGAACTCTAAGCACATGAAAAGGAGCAAGGTATATTTCAACCTTGCTCCTCCTATGGGATATATACTATTCAGTTCGACAAATTGAAATTGGCTGATCTATTACTCAACATTGTTATAGACTTCAATGCCAAGGATTTTTACTATCATTCCCTCAAGGTAATCATTTTCGGACGTGGCTTCTGGGTCTATTCTATGCACATTCTCAACTTGATACAGGATAGCATGATATACAACTGTGCCGCCGTCTTTCAGACGCATAGGAATGGGTATCAAAAGAACGATAGCCAACAAGATGCAAATACCTGTAACTACTTTTTTTCTCATATTATCACACTCCTTTGTCAAATTTGAATTTGAAAACCATAAAATTATGAGTGATTATTGCTCTCCATAGGTTATCAATAAAATCCTCCAAAAGCCTTGAAAATAAAGGATTTATCGCAGTGTGTTCGCCTTATCCCTTTATATGATTTCACACAAATTTACTCTTTCCCTGAGTGCTTATAAGGGCAAAATCAAGGGCAAGAAAATCTCATAACAAGATATAACAGAGTGTGGCAATCGGAGAACTGTGACATATGTGCGAATATATTATAACGGAGGATTTTTTAATGGACAAGTATATTTATGATGAAAGAAACGGTTTATGGTATGAGTTGCAGGGAGATTATTATATTCCTTGTCTTACTTTACCAACCGAAAAAGAACACAAGCCTATCGGCTTATGGGGACAGCGACACAAACGCTATTTGCAGGAACATAAAAGGGCGGTTTACATTACACTGCTCACAAGCGGCAAGTTGAACAGTTACCTTGCTGACATTAACGAACAGGCAACAAATATGATGTTCCGCTTGGTCGAGCAAATGGCTGACAGGGAGGGCGTGACCAAACAACTAAAAGCAGAAAGCCCGATATTATGGATTGGAAGAATGAATGAGATACAAGCAAGGGCGAGAGAAATTATATATAGCGAACTGATTTATACCTAAAAAGAGGGCGGCAGCATTTTTGCTGTCGCTCTCTTAATTACCATATCGCAAGGACAGATGAGCCAGTCAACGGCGAGTGTAACCCGTTTATCTTGACCGGCTGTTTTTGCTATTCATTCGATAAGCAGAAATCTATCTTTTTTCTTATCCTGTCCTAATGAAATAAATCCTATCGTAACAGTCAGTGCAAGTATAATGTCATGCTTACCCAATGGATTGACTATAATCAAATATACTAGATATGCTGTGCAAAGTAACAATACCGCCAGCAGGATTTCATGTGCAATATTTGTATTCTTAAACATTTTGTGTCCACATTATAATCGCTTGTCAAAATAAATCGTTGCAACCAGTTCAATTAAATTGCGTATTCCAATATAGAGCAAAGCAAAAATTGAAACTCGTTGGAGTGTAACTGTTGTTTGCATATTTATAAAAAGTGGTAGAACAGCAATTAAAACTATCAAAATCGAATGTGCAAGATTTGCGGTATTACTCGCTTTTAATTGTATCAGTTGCCAGCGTTCATCTCCTCTGTATTTCACTTGCTTCTTGGCTTTTGAAATATATAACCAAAGAGTTATGCCTAATGCGATAATGAGAAAAACTAAGATAATTATTTGTTCATTCATGTTATTTATCCTCCCTATGCTCAAAAACTTCATCAATAGAAACGCCAAAGACTTCTGCAATCTTAAAAGCCAACTCCAAAGACGGAGTATATTTATATTTTTCTATTGATATAACCGCCTGTCGAGAAATCCCAACCTTATCTGCCAAATCTGCTTGTGTCCAATCTCTTTCGGCTCGTAGAACTTTAATCCTATTCCATATCAAAGTCATCTCTCCTTTCCAAAATGTAACTAAGTAATTACATACATAGTGTAATATGCTCATTACATTTTGTCAAGTGATAATAACAAAAATAGAGAGAAAGGTTTTCATAGTTGGTAAATAGTAACCTGAGAGGTTTTCATAGTTTTTGCATTGTGGAAATGTATAAAACAAACTGGAGGTCTATCGCTTGTTTTCAGTTACTTGCTTCTTTACTGCATATGAGAATTTTCTCAGTTGTCCAAGCGTTTGTTAAAAATTGTGAGAACAAATAGAATATTATGTATGCCGCCGCTATGGGCAAAACCGTAACGGCGGTTTTTCAATGCCTATCGGCTATCTCTGTCAATGGATTTCTTACGCTGTTTTTGCGGTGGTTTCTGCTTGTTGCGTTCCTGTATCTCACGCAGATGTTTTAGCACGCTCTGCTTTTCGGGTGGTCTGTGCTGTTCTTTGGCGGCGGCTGTCGGTTTCCTGCTGACTTGATATTCCCACTCGGCAAGGTCACGGTTGTACTGTTCTACAACGCTTTCCATTTCTCGGAAAGTCCTCATAAAAACTTGTACATCGGGATAACCGTCCGCTTTGAGTGTATCGGGGATTTTATCCAACCTGTCGGCAACCTCCGCTTCGGTTTCTTTGATTTTTACCTCCAACGCTTTTCGTTCTTTACCTTTGAAAAGCCCCTTTGTATCGGCAAGCTGCTGTTTCAACTGCGGCAAAACTTTATCCTGCAAGTTTTTAATTTCCATTGCCTTATCCTGTACCTTTATCATCAGATTTCGCATATGACGGAACTCTGCCATATCAATATCAAGTGTAGGCTTGGGCGGCATATCTTTTTCCCGAATAAGGTTTTGAAGAAAATCTTTTGCCTTTGTCACAATCCCACGGAACAGATTGGGCAGCCAGCCTTTGCTTTTTATAGATTGGCTTGCTTTGTTGTGTATCTCGGTCTGCTTGACTTCTAAAATCTTTGCTTCGGAAATACCCGATATGAGTGCCATATCCGCTGTCCTGTTCCATTCCTGCCTTGCGGCATTATCCGTTTCAATCTCGGCGGCTTTGGGATTGTTCTTGCCGATTTTCTTGGTGGGAAGATAAACGCTGTTCTTATCAAATACCTTTAACTGCTGTTCGGGATCGGAGATATGCCGATTGATAAGGTCGGTATAAATCTCCTTTACCTCCCGAAGAAAAGGCTCACTTTTGAATTTATCATCTTTCACAGTAAAGAGGTGGCTTTCGTAAACCTCGCCCTTTTTTATGACGGTGCAGCCTTTTCGTATCTGTCCGTCCTCTCCTATGATTTCTTTCTTGGTGCGTACCCTTTTGCCTGTTTCATCATAGAACACGCTGCGAGTGGCTATCTTGATGTCAGGTTCAGGAAGCAGTTTCCTTTCGCTGAAGATAAGGTGGATATGATAGTTTGTCTTGCGTTTGTTGTGGTGGAGAGCTGACACGCACTCCACACCATACCGCCTGCGGAACTCCTCCGTAAAATCTTCAAGGACTTCCTGCGGCTCGTATCTTGTATAAATTTCGGGCAGGGCGATAATCAATTCCCTTGCTTCAATACATTTGCCCTCTGTACCGCTTCGCTTAAATTCCTGCTGGCTTTCCCTTGCAAGGTTACTCCAAAATTCATTGTCGGCGGTGCGGTAGGTGGCATAGAGGTTTTCCTGTCTTGCGTGGCTTGTGATATAGGATATTCTTCCCTTGACATTGGGTAGCTTTGACATCTGTATAAAACTGTGTCTTGCCATATACTCCTTCCTCCCGTGACGGGCATACTCTTTTTGCAACCGAGAAATCGGTTGCCGCTGTTTCGGCGGCGTAAGCAGACGGACAGCGAAGAAAACAGCGGGCTGTTTTCTTCTGTATCATAGCGGCGGTGCATTGCCCGAAGCGATGGTACAGTGCCCCCTGCAAGGGCGAAATACCCAGAGTACAAATCGAAGATTTGTGCGAGGGGTGTATTTCGCTCTCAAACGCCGAGGGCTTGGAGAATGGTTATTCTACTTTGCGGACATCGTTTTCATTCAGCAGGTTTCTTCCCTGATTGACGCTCATAAATCGCTCTAAAGTATCCCTGCGGATAATCGCTTTTCTTCCGACCTTGAGGACGGGAAGTTTGCCCCAGTCTACCAACTTACGCATTGTATTTCTTCCGATACCCGTACATTCTGCTGCTTCTTCTATGGTTAAACCCATTTTGATGTTGCCCATTTTATCAACCTCCTTTCAAAACACGCATTTTGCAACTATGTATCTGTAATTATACTTATTTTGATACCTCTTGTCAACTCGTTTTGCAACTTATTAAGAAATATTTTTGTCTATTATTAAATTTATGGTTGCAAAATAGGTTTTACTGTGCTATACTATCAGCAATAGGAGGTGAAAGCCTTGAAAAAAGAAATTACATTCACCGCAAAACAGGTCGGTGAACGAGTGAAAGAACGCCGAACAGAATTAAACTTAACAATGCCCGAACTTGGTAAGCGTGTCGGGGTAAACAAATCTACCATTCAAAGATATGAAGCGGACGGAGTAGACCCGAAGCGTACAATGATTATCAACGGGCTGGCAGAAGCACTCCTGACCACTCCCGAATGGCTGACAGGTCTTTCCGAAGATAAGGAATACGACAGCCGCACTTTATGTGCAAGGGATATGGAGGAACATATCAAAAAATATCTTGATACGGTTTCTTCTGTGGTAAAGAGAGAACCGCACCAACAGCTGCTCACGACATTCCTCGGAAAAATGATTGACCTCTATACGGTTATGACTTATCACTTTGCAGACGCTATGGCTGAGGGTGACCGTATAGCGGAGGACGAGGGCTTAAAGCAGTCCTTACGCCGCTATGCGATTGAGTCAGGGGCGATTATGGAAAGGGTTTACCGTAAAGAAATGGAACTTCCTATCGAGGATATGAAGCAGTTTTTAGATGGGATTTTACATATCTACGATGAGGGACGCACCGCTGTAAAGATGGGCGACCTGTTCGGGATAGTGACAGCAGCCGAAGAAAGGGTTGCTGAAAAAGAAAAATTCCGTGGCTCTTTGACAAGTGAAAACGATGACTGACACTCATCGGCATAAGTAACATTATTACTTTACGCACACCATATGTCACAGTCCCGATTGCCACGGATAGAAAGGGGAAATTTATCTATGGCAAAAGGTTCTGTAAGAAAAAAAGGTAAAAAGTGGTACGCACGCTTCTATATCGAAGATGAAAGCGGCAGAAAAGTACAGAAAGAGTTTGTGGGAACAGAAAGCAAGTCTGAAACAGAAGCCCTGCTCAGAAAAGCAATCGCTGACTATGAGGAAAAGAAATTCGTTGCGAAGTCTGAAAACATCACAGTTGGTATGCTGCTCGATCTGTGGGTGGAGGAAGAACTGAAACCCGGCAATCTCAGCAATGGAACGGTAATGTCCTATCAGGGAACGGTCAACCGTATCAAACAGCACCCGATAGGAAACCGAAAGCTGAAAACCGTAACCGCAGACCATTTACAGGCGTATATAGACTTTCTCAGCTTTGGCGATACAAATCCTGACGGTACAACCGCAAAGGCACTCAGCAAAGGGTATCTCCGATTGTTTTCGGCTGTTTTACAAGGGGCGTTCCGTTTTGCGGTATTCCCGAAAAGACTGATAACCTTTAACCCGATGCAGTATGTGGTATGGCGAGGAAAGAAAGAAGAATACGAACTGTTCTCGGACGAGGACGGAGAAACTGCCTCCACACCAACGCTCAGCTACGAACAGTATCAGAGATTAGAGGACTTCCTGAAAAAGAAAAACAATCCTGCACTTCTTCCGATACAGATAGCCTACTATACAGGCTTGCGTATTGGAGAGGTCTGTGGTCTGACTTGGCAGGACATCAACCTTGAAGAACAATATCTGACAGTACGCCGCAGTATGCGTTACAACGGGGCAAGGCACAAAACAGAAATAGGAGCAACAAAGCGTAAAAAAATCCGCACCGTGGACTTTTGCGATACGCTTGCCGCAATCCTGAAAACTGCGAAAACAGAACAGCACAAAAACCGTTTCCGATACGGGGAACTGTACAGCCTTAATTACTATTTGGAGGTCAAAGAAAAAGACCGCACCTACTATGAGGTTTACAGTCTGCCGAGGTCGGAGGAAGTCCCAGAGGGGTACAAGGAATTATCCTTTGTCTGCCTTAGACCTGACGGGGCATTTGAAGCACCGAGTACGGTGGGGATTATGTGCAGGACAGCGAGAAAAAAAGTGGAGGGATTGGAGGACTTCCACTTCCATATGCTCAGACACACTTATACAAGCAATCTGCTTTCAAACGGTGCAGCACCTAAAGATGTGCAGGAACTTCTCGGACACGCTGATGTCAGTACCACAATGAATATTTACGCTCACGCTACAAGGGAAGCAAAGCGTACTTCCGCAAGACTGCTGGATAAGGTAATCGGCGGAGAATAAAAGTTTCCCTTGTTTCGGCTCATAAGGGCAAAAACAAGGGAAAATACCTAAGGTTTGAACATTTAATAGGCGATATGCCTTGAAAATACAGGGTTTATAGAGGGTTGAATAGATAAATGAGAATTTGTCTAGCTGCTTCATTATTTGTATAGACGGAAAAGCCAGCAAATTGTTCGACTTTTCTATATTATACAATATTTTTGTGTTACTTTCAAGGCATGAAAAGACGCCGAAGTTGCTTTCGGCTCTTTTCGGTGCCCTGCATCGGTTAAACTTGTACTGGAATGATGCCCTTGGTATCAAGTCCCAACTTCTTACTCTTAAGTTCCTTGTATGTAATCGGGTCGTTGATGCGATTACATACAAGGGAGTACAGTTCATCTACCATCTGCTTGGTGGTGAGGTCTTTGTTCTTTTCTAACCACCAGAAGAGCATGATGTCACAATCGAGGTATTTCGTGGTGGGTAGGTTCTCTTTGCCAAATATAGGGGCAGGAACGAAGAAAAAGAAATTGTTACACATAATTCACGATCATACATAGCAACACTTATCTTGAAAAGGGACTGATTTTTTGGGGAGAGACGGAAACATCCCCCGCTGTACAGTGAGTACAGTGGGGGATGTTTGCATCAGAAGTCGATGGTGCCGTCCAGAACCCGCAGGTCGTATGGCTCGTAGGTCACGTGGCGGTACTTCTCCACGTCCAGCTTCACGCCGGTCCAATCGGAGTGGATCTCGCCGTTCTGCTTGATGAGGATATCGTACAGAATGTCGTAGGTGATGCCGTCGTCGCCAGTCTCCACGATGGTGGAATAGGGAAGGGTCTTGTGGTAGGTCATGTGAAGGCCCTTATACTCGAAGTGGAAGCCGTTGCGCATCCGGCAGCCGTCCAGCCCCTTGTAGGTGAACTGCTTCTTCAGATCCTGAAGGATCTTGTCGTGTTCCTCTTCATAGAGGTTCTCCGGAGTGGTCTCGGTGTAGTCATAGCGGAACTGGATGGGGATGCGGTAGGGCAGGAAGCGCTCCACGTAATCCGTCAGCTTCTGGGCGGGGTAGTTCTTATACAGCACGCAGTTGATGCGGGTGGGGCAGGCGATGCGGCCCACTACCTCGTCCGGGGACTCCTCCACGTACTTCACCAAATGGCGGGAGATGTTGATGCAGGTGATCTTGTCCCGGTTGCGCTCCGTGAAGGCGATCATCTCGTCGGCGGAGTATTTCTGCTGCACGGGGAAGGTGGTGTTGATAAAAATTCTGTGGGTGTTGGGAATGGCGTCCAGCATCTTCTGGAGGGATCCCAGATCTGCCAAGGGCTCGCCGCCGGTAAAGACGAAGTCGCAGCGGGGCGTGATCTCATCCATGGTGTGGATGCTGCGGAGAATGGCATCCAGACTGAAGCCGGAGCAGTCGGCATACTCCTTTTTGTTGATGCAGAAGGGGCAGTGATTGTTGCAGTCGTAGGGAACAAAGACGGTGACGGTAGCGCCGCCTTCCCGTGTCTTATAGGGATTGCTCATATTGTTCAAGCCAGCCTCTCAAAATAAGTCGTTCCCGATTAGTCTATACCAAATGGCGCAAAAAAGCAAGAAATATCTGCAAAAATAGACTGTTTACTTATTAACAATACTGGAAGCGGAGGGAAATACCGGAGACTTTGGCAATATGAAGAAAATGAAGAGATGTGAGCGGAGGAGATGTCATGCTGCGGCGTGATGGATTTCGGGCATGGTGATGTACATTCACCTATGTGTTATATGATCTGGATTTTGCGGAATATCCTTGTGAAAAATGTTGACTTCGCACAATTTGTGCGTTATTGTAAAGATAAAGAGGAAAAACAGGGCCGGAGAAGGGAGCTGACAATGTGGAAAAAACACAAGCACCTGTTCCTGTTTCCTGCGGCGGTGCTGGGCATACTTGCCGTGTGCTGGATGTCAGGACGGGTGAGCGAGTTTAACAAGTGGTATCTCATCATCGCCGGGACAGTGGGACTATACTGCTGGGTGTCGGAGCTTGTGGAGCTCCTGCGGGAGCGGAAGAAGGAGAAGGAAGAGCCGTAAGGGCCGAGGAACCGATCCTGTAAGCTTCAGACCGGGCGGAAGGGGAACGTTCCCCTTCCGCTTTTTCATTTTGTGGCTTGTAAAAAACGGCGTTTTGTGATATGGTAGGGTAAAAGAATTTGCGGGGGGATCACGGATGAGCACCAGCTTTAAGACCAGTATGTTCGGCGGCTTTGACCGCAGCGATGTGATTGCATACATTGAGAAGACCGGCCGGGAACACGAGGAGCGTGTGGCGGCGCTGGAGGCGGAGAACGAGACCCTCCGGAAGGAGAACCAGACGCTGGAGAATACCCAGCGGGTGACACAGGCGCAGCTGCTGAAGATGCGGGACAACGAGGAGACCTGCCGCCGTCTGCGCCGGCAGCTGGCGGATGCGGAGACCCGGAATCAGGAGCTGGAGCAGCGCTGCGCCCAACTGAAGGTACAGGCGGACGAATACGAGTCTCTGAAGGACCATGTGGCCCAGATCGAGATCAGCGCCCACCGCCGCACGGAGCAGTTCCGGGAGGAAGCCGTGGCCCGGCTGCGTCAGCCGGCGGCCCGGCAGCGGGGGTGGTGCCGCACGGCGCAGGCGGACTATGAGCAGATGAATCGCCAGCTGCTGGAGCGCTTACAGCAGGCAGAGCAGACGCTTCGCCAGCCGGATATGAGCAGCTTCCGGCGGATGGAGGAGGGCCTGACGGCGTTGGAAAAGGGCTTGACGGCGCCGGAGAAAGCCGGAGAATAAGACAGACGGGGAGCATTCGGCGGGATGCTCCTCTTTTTGTGGAAAATAGCGATTGACAGACAGCGTTCGGCATGATAAGATGGCGCTACAATCCAAGGGGCGCTGGTGCAAGCCGGCTGAGATGAGACGTATCGCCGTCCGGTCCCTCGAACCTGATCCGGGTAATGCCGGCGTAGGAATGCGATCATAGGGATTTCATGTTCCGCATTGCGACGCCTGCATGGCTCGCCATGCGGGAATTTTTTTAGGAGGAGATCCGAACACATGAAAAACAATAAGACCCGTACCCTCTGTGAGGCTGCCATTTTTATCGCTATGGCGGAGATTTTGAGCTTTATCAAGCTCTATGAGTTCCCCAACGGCGGCTCTGTCACGCTGGAGATGCTGCCTATTATCCTGTTCGCCGTTCGGTATGGCTGCGGCTGGGGCGCCGGCGCCGGCTTCGTATTCGGCACCGTGACCTATCTCATCGGCAACAAGTTCTCCATCGACTGGACCACCATCATCTGCGACTACTTCCTGGCCTTCACGGCGCTGGGCTTTGGCGCAGGCCTGCTGGCCCGCCGGAAGTGGAGCGTGTTCTATGGCACCGTCATCGGCGGCGTGCTGCGGTTTTTGGCCCACTACATCATCGGCGCCGTGGTGTGGGGTAAGTATATGCCCGATGAGTTCTTCGGCATGACCATGACCAGCCCGTGGTTCTACTCCCTGCTCTATAACGGGAGCTATATGCTCCCCAGCATCATCCTGTGCCTGGTGGTCTTTGCGGCGCTGTACAAGCCCCTGAAGAAGTATTTCACGGCGGAGGACCTGAAGCTGGCTCAGTGATGACCGGATGACAGCTTTCCGGGGCCGGGGAGACCCGGCTCCGGAAAAACTTTCAGGAGATTTGAAAAAAGTGTTGACAAAACACAGGAAGCGTGTATAATATAGCTTGTTCGTCAGAACACAGCGGGATTGTGTAAAGGTAGCACAGCGGACTCTGACTCCGTATGTGAGGG
>ERZ859776.1125-NODE-1125-length-10392-cov-1.717133_pt1 | contig 10392 bp, 10 predicted proteins | sample MGYA00509987_ERZ859776 | MGnify/ENA primary metagenome ERZ859776 (study PRJEB30046, sample SAMN00715146) | human gut metagenome | study: EMG produced TPA metagenomics assembly of the A metagenome-wide association study of gut microbiota in type 2... | reverse complement strand
ACTTACTGAAACGGAAGAAACAGTGGCAGAAGAGCCAACCGAAGAAATCATAGAAGAATCGGTTGAGGAAGTGATCAAAGAACAGGTTGAATCGGAAGCTGCTGTCGAAGAGATTGCCATAGAAGTTCTTGATGAAACTATGGCACAGGAAGCAGTAGAAGCTGTTGTAGAGAAATCGATTCCAAAACAGAAAAAACCAATGTTAACTGAGTCCGAAGAAGTTCTCGATAGAGGAGTTCTGGCGGAAAGCAGCATCGATAAGGAATCAGATCTTTATTTGAGAAATATATCCGAGAAGGTGTGTAACCAAAGCGAAGAAGAGATTGAAATTTCAAATGAGCCACCTAAGAAAGCTGAGAATCGAATTATTACATCAACTGTAGGTGGAGGATTTAAAAGAAGAGAGTCTCAGGCTGAAGCAGTAAAGGAGATTACATCCTTTTTTTGCAGGAAAAGAAAATGATAATAAATAACTCAACTTTCCCAGCACATATTTTCAAATAAACAATCCATTCACTTACTTTATATTTGATTACGGATGTGATATTTGCCGATAGGTTGTAAATGTACTCGACAAATAAAGCTATAAGGCTTTGAAGAGTGTTTGTTAAATCCATTTCAGAATGATATGCCTGGTGAAAACAATGGTTGTATGGTTTACCATTACACCATAATTATGGCCCTGAAATTCAGTGCCTAATATCAAGAAGGATTTAGATGATTTCAAGAAACATTTAATAGACCACCTATTTTCATAAATGTGTACGATTTCTGTATCACTTAATGAAGTGTCCATACTTAAAATATATAAGCATTCACTCTTATTGCTGCGATTTCGTACAAATACAATCTTTACAGAGATTCTTGTTTTCATTGTTATTTGTGGTGAACTTATTAGATCAAAGATTTGGTGCTATTTTTACGTCAATATATACTATATTGCGGAAAGCATGCATTCAATGATCGTGCAGTGTGTACTGATTCATCGGTATTTACAGCTTGAATTGTCAAGCATTTTCGCCAGTTTTTCTGGTGCGAAAGTTGAGTAAATAATTATGAAATCGAGGCAGAAATATGGAAGAGTCAATAGAATTGGAAACAAAACCCAATAGGGTAGTTACATATTCTGTGGGTGGTGGATTTAAAAGAAAAGAAGCACAAGTCGAAGAGATGAAAGACGTTTGGAAGTTTTTAACAGAATTATTTTGGAGAGGAGATAGATAATAATGGCAATTTCAGAGGTAATCCAGTGTCCGGCAGAAGCTCAAAAATATTTGGTATGGAAACATCCTGAGGAGAATTTCAATACCACATCACAGTTGATAGTAGATCCTACCCATGAAGCGTTACTTGTGCTGAATGGTAATGCTGCGGATTTGTTTGGTGAGGGAAGACATACATTAACAACATCTAATATTCCACTTCTTAGAAAGATTATCGAAATTCCTACAGGTGGAAAAACAGCGTTCCCATGTAAGATTTATTTTGTGAATAAAGTTCACCAGATGGATTTGCTTTGGGGAACCAAGGATGCTATTCCATTAGAGGATCCTTTATATGATATTTTCCTGCATGTGATGATACATGGAAGTTTATCTTACTCAATTGTAGATTCAAGAAAATTTTTGCTGAAGTTAGCTGGACTTCGTGATAAATTCACGCCTGAAATGTTAGTGTCAAAGTTTAGAGGTATTATCGCTAAGCATGTTAAAGACTGCGTGTCTAAAATTATGATTAACGGCAAGCTTAGTTATTTCATGATAAGCGCCAACTTATTGGAGATAAGTGAAGTACTTCAGGAAAAAATTAACGAAATTTTTGACGAATATGGTCTGGAAATTGAATTCTTCAATGTTGAGTCTATTTCCGTTCCCAAAGAAGATTATGATTCTGTAAGTGAAGCAAAAGAGCGTAGAACAAGTCGTTTGATTGAAGGTTATACATGGCAAGAAGAACGGCAGATGATGATTGCTGAGAAGTTTGCTGGAAATGAAGGAACTATGGGTGCTCTTGGCGGCATGATGGGCGGCGCAATGGGTGGAATGGTAATGGGAAGCACTATTTCAGAAGTAGCTAGAAACGCTCTTAGTACAGATCGTATTCCTACTAGTCCATCACCGAAGGATGTTTCTGGAAGCACTTCACCAAAGGGTGTGAATTCGCTTGCGGGGATGTCGGCGTTTGATGTAAGTGGATTTATGAAAAATCCAACACCAACACCAGAACAAAGTGTAAGACCGACTGTTTCAACAGATAATGGTGCAAAAAAATTCTGTGTAGAATGTGGTCAGCCATTAAGCCCTGGTGCGAAGTTCTGTCCTGAGTGCGGTCATAAAGTTGAGAATAACGTATGTCCTGGTTGTGGAAATGTTATTAAACCGGGCATGAAATTCTGTCCTGAATGCGGATACGATTTAAGATAGGAGATCAAGAGAGATGAAAAAAAGTACTGCTAAAAAAAGTTGGATCATGACAGCGGTTATTTACACTATCATTTTTGCCGTATTTAATTTATTAGTGTTTGTAATTGTAAATGAAAAGAACGGTGTCTTTTGGATGAGTTATGCCTTTATGTGTATAGCTTTCCTTGTTCAGATCGCGAGTATGCTTCTTGCGTTAAGAAGCTTAGAAACAGAGACGGTGTTTATGGGAATTCCGTTAGCCTCTCTTTCTTTGTATTATTTCTTTGCAGCTATATTTGTAGGTGCAGTATTTATGTTCTTTCAGAATGCACCGTTTAAATTAGCACTGGTTCTTCAGATCCTTATTTTAGCAATTTACGCGGTTGTTGCTATTATGGCATTAATGTCTAGAAATGTTGTTCAGGACGTTAATGATAATTTGAGAGAAAATGTTGAAGCCATTAAGACTTTGGTTGTAGATGTAGATGTATTTGTTCCGCAGGTAAATGACCCAGCTTTAAAGAAGGCTCTTAAAAAATTAAGTGAAACTATTAAATATTCCGATCCAATGTCAAATTCTGCAGTTGCTGAGATTGAGGAGCAGATCATGCAGACTGTAAATGAACTTAGAATCAATATTGAGAACAGTAGAAATGCTGAAGCGATACAAACATGCAAAGATATTGAGGTATTGTTTATGCAGCGAAATAGCCTTTTGAAAGCAACAAAATAATAAAAGAAAGAGAGGGAAGCAAAATGGCCACAAGTTATAAACATTTACGCTGCCCTGGCTGCGACGGGACCTTAAAGTACGTTAAAGAGAAAAAAGTTTGGGAATGTATTTATTGCGGAAATGAGATACGGCGAGAAGAAGAGTATGACGGTCTATATACAATAAAGAATGTTGTGAAACAGGTTCTGGTAGATTTAGCATACAACCGTATGGATACGGCTATTAAGAATCTAGTGGAATGTCAAAAAATAAGTTCGGACTATGTAGGAACACTTATAGCAGAGATATGTCTGAAGGTTTTTACGCTTATACCCCCTGGTGCTTGCCAACAAAGTGAAATCAAAGGAGTATTTGGTCAAGTTAAAAGACTTTATACGAAACTTGAATCCTTGAGTAACGCGGGAATATCAGCGGAAGAGGAGGCATTATACGAAGCGTTTGATGAGAATGGTGATGCATTTGGTGTTTTAGTACTAGTATTTGATACTTTACAAGCAAAGGCTCATTTGCAGTTTGTATTAGATTTGTTTGATGCCTCATATGTATATTCAAAAGGTTTAAATGAAAATCTTCTGAATTATGCGTTAAAAAATGGTAAATCTGAGATTGCAGATAAAATATTCGCAAATTCTGACAATATTAACTGTCACGATGCATTTTTTGTATGCTTAGATTCTTATGAAGATTCTGAGCAGAAGAGACAGCGACTTATTCCCATTATGGAGAAGGCAGAGTTCAAATCAGATGATTATAAAAAAATCGACAGCTATTTAACAGATACGAAGGATGGCCTCGACACTAAAATTATGATATATGAGAGATCTGTGTCCTATGGAATAGCTCCACCAATGCAATGTGTGGTAGAACATATTCTTAGCGAATCAACTATTTCAAACGCGCAAATTTCGTCTGTTTATAGAGCTTTTTGCACAACGAAGCCGAAAGATGCCGAACTCTACGATTTGATTACGGATATCTATATAAATCATAAAGGGGTAACCGCGTGCAAGGAAATGCAGGAGCTTGTGAATAATGATATCTTTATCAAGATGTCAGACAAGCTGGTGCGAGGTATGGTGGTCCGGAAAGATCTTGCATTAAATGAACGAATAACACTATTGGAATATGCAGAACAATGTAAATTAAGCCCTAAGGATAATGATACAATTATTACAGATATTCTTCTTAGAGTTAACGAGAGTTTTGATATTAGGATCGAGTTAGTCAGAACCGTAATGAAATATATAGATACTATTTCAACGAATTCTCTTACAGATTATATTGTGTATTCAACAATTGATGGCACTAAGAAACCAGAAATGTTGGAAGAACTCTTTAAGTTGAATCTTAATATGAGTTTCTTCCGGGATGTTCTTAGTAATTATATAAAGCACTCGGAAGACTCTCATGAAACAAAAAGTGCAGTAAGTCAATTACTTAGTAATAAAGGTATTGGTGTAGATAGCAATATGCTTTTAGATATGGCATGTGCGGCTAATGATGCTGATTATATGGAAAAAGCTGATTTTATTCAGAAATCTATTAGTAATGGTACACGAGTAAATGCGGATAGCTTAAGTCAATATTTAGAGCGAGTACCAGTTTCCAATTATCATAGCGAATTAGTTTCTTTATTAACTACGCCGATTTCCAGAGTTACAGATAAGGCATTGGCAAATTATGTTTTGTACTCTGAAGATTCGATGGAGATTAAGTTGCAAAATGCCATTGTGTTTGCTGAGAAAAACGGAAAGAATTTTGGAAACTCTGAATGTGAGGTGAAGCACTTGAATTCTTCGATAAAGTGTAATCTTTTTCAAGGATATGTTTTAGTGACAGATGATTCTAGTGTGGTTGCCCAGGCTATTGTGGGAGCGATGAAGCAGGCCAAAGCTAAATTAAATCCGCCTATCATGGTCGATGGCAAGAGTCTAAAATTCAAAAAATATATCACTGATAATAAGGCTAAATTGTCGCAGATGACGATGATATTATGTGAAGAAAATGGTGTGTTCTCCTTCTTTTTTTAAAGATAGAGAATAACTAAAGAGACGTAAGTCCTCATACATGAGTACGAGATCAGCAAAAATCCCCGTGTTTCCGGGGATTGTGCTGATTTTGAGAAAAATAGACTGTACATTGAAAAGTTAAGACTTTTTACATTTACTGGGACATATTTCTGCGATATGGATGACCATGGAAGAAGATTGTCAAGGAAGCTGAGTCTGCTGTCTTTCATATGCTGTGGAATCTCAGTGAGAAGCAGGTTGAAATACTCAAAAGTATTCAGCCCATTTGCTTTGGCTGTTTCGACTAGGCTGTACAGGACAGCGCTGACTTTTGCTTTGTTGGAAGATTCGATCAGCACGAAGTTCTTTCTGCCAAGTGTGAATGGCTGAATTGCCTGTTCTACATAGTTGTTATCCATAGGAATATTGTCATCGGTGAGTAAGACACATACGCATTGTTCCTGATTGATACTGTATGCAAGAGCCTTGCAGATGACGCTGATTATCTGATTATCTGATTATGTTACAGCAGGAAGGTAGATGACAGGACATTATAAATCTTTACATCGAACTTGGTGAAATTAGTAAGAAGTATATTGAAACCGGCATATTAGATATTTTTTCTTATAAAAAGTACCTGACAGCTATTTTAAAATCATTCCGTCAGGACAAATTAACTTTTATAAGGAATGAATTATCTAAAATGATATAAGCATGAGAAAGGAAGGGAGAAAATGACTCAAGAAGAATATGAACGCGAGCAACAAGAAATAGAGCGCCTTATTAATGAGATTAATCAATTAGTTGATGAAAATAATCGATTGACTTATGAGATTAACGAAGCATTAGAGAACATTAATATTCTGCGAAATAATGTTGTTAACTTGCATAACAATCTTGAACCAAGAATGCGAGGAGTTTCTGGTGAAGTAGAAGTAAATAGCGAACTGACACAGACTGTTAGCCGAGCAATACAGGATATGACAACACAATACTTCACATTTAAAGCTCTTTCTACTGCATCGAAAAATGTGACGCAGTATACGGACGAATATCATACGCGTTTTTCTTACTACAATAATTTGCGAAGAATTACACTGGGATATGTTATTGGCCTTGATTCGAATTTTGTGTCAAATGAAAATATGCGTCAGATGGTTGAAAAAGCATATCTTCAGAACTCCGAATATTGGTTGGCTTACGCTACAATGGCAGTAATGCTGTGGGCAAGTGATGAGAAGGAAGCTGCCAAAAGAGCATTGGATAAAGCGATGTTCATTGAACCGCAAAAAGCTTCATTGTATTTTATGTTAGTCAATCTTAGATTCTCGCGTAATGAGACTGCGCAGAACTGGTTTGTAAATTATATGGATCGCGTTAATCCTTCAAATCTCGGAGAAGAATGGCAGTATTTACTTCAAGCATACTTAGCTGGTGCTTTTGGAGAGGAGGACAGTTTCCAGGCTGAAGTTGGAAGATATTTTAAGAAGATGATTGTTCAGTCAGAAGCTACAACTGCTGATTTCAATAAGCGATTTGTAGATCGTTCGTTTAGATATGCTGAGAATTATCTTCACCAGACAAAGGAAAATTTTTCACATCTGAAGGGAGCTTGCTCTGATTATGACACATTGATAAAAACGTTATCTAGTGCAGAAAAAAACGCTGTATTAGCCCAATATTATGATGAACTTCTGCATAAAGAAGATGAGCGTGGAGAGGATATTTTCCAGAGAATAGAAAATGTACTGTACTCATTGGTAAATTCGTATGATGATGCCGAACTAGAAGTAATCAAGAAGATTAAATTAAATGAACATATTATTTCGGCACAGGGTGATCAGACAGCTGCACAAAGAAAATTCGATGAAGAATTTGAAACAGAGCAGAATAAGACATTTGCAGATCTCTTGACTGATTGGGCGTTTGTAGAAGATAGCAATATCACACCACTTAGTGTTAGACATTTTGCTATATCATGCATGAAAAAATGGATTATCAAAGGATATGAGAAGCATGCGGAATCTTATAGGGAAAATGTCAAAACGGCATATACGTTTAATGTTGATGGCTGTGATATTACATGTTCAGAAGAAGATTTTTCTCAAGAAAAAGAAAAGATTGAGAAATATTATGAAAAGAACAAGTGGAAAAATATCTTGGCAGATAAGTTCGTGAAAATATATGGGTTGATTGCAATCGCCGGAATTCTTCTTTTAGTTATCATGGGCGTGCAGTTAGCTAAAGGTTCATTTTCACCAATCGCATTAACCGCCGGTATTTTATTGGTGCTTTTAGGTGTATTTATGTTTTGGCGTCAATCTGTTTCGATGGCAGAACAATTAAAAGAGAAGCAACGATTGAGTATTCAAAGATTTCAACATGCCTTGGAAGAACTTGGGCAGTGGAGAGTTCTTTATGAGGCAGAGGATGCAAAATTTGCAGATTTAGAGGCTGCGTTAATGCAATTTGGAAACGTTGAGAATTAGGAGGGAGAAAAATGTCACAAGTTTCATATGCCATTCAAGACCTGAATAGCACGATAAATCAGTTTGAGTCTAATGTGGATGTTCATGTAAATAATATTAGGCAGTCAAGCATCAGTGTTGAACAGGCAACAAAACAGATATACGACCAGATTTCTAAATTCCGAGAGGATATGGAACATGGTGAGCAGAGTCAGTTAGCCCATGAAAATATTATTAGAATTGATCAGATTATTAAGGAACAGTTCAGCAACTATGAGACAATTCGAAGAACAGTAATAGGTGTAGTAAGAGATTTTGATATCAATCTGGTACGAAACAGCACAATCCAGGAACTGTCTGAAGAATTATGGATGACAAGTTCAAGATATTGGCTGTCATATGCATTAATTGCAATTACGGCTTGGGTTAATAATTATCCGGATGTTGCCCAAAATGCGTTAGCAGAAGGCGGCCGTAAAGATGCAATTAAGACAACACTGTTTTTCACACTGTTAAACTTAAGATTTGACAGAACGGAAGTAGCTAAAAAGTGGTTTTACGAGTATTTAAAAACACTTGATCCAACCATGTTACAGCAGGAAACCGCTGTAATGTTGCACGCATTCTTAGATGGAATTTTTGGAAAGGATCGTGAGTTAGAGCAGGCGGTAGTTGATGTTATTGATCAGTGGATTTCAATCATCAATGAAGATGCAGCTATCTGTGATGAACTTGTATCAAGTTACGAAACGTATCTTGCCAATATTAATCCGCATAAGAGTTTTGACTATGTTTCTATTCTGCAGTATTGCGTAAATTCTGCAGAGATGTCGCAGTCTTATCTTGAAGTGTCAAAATATGACACAATTCTTCAACTACTTAAGGAGTTGGATGTTGAGGCTGTAGAACAAAATGACAGCAACTACAAAGAACGAGTAGACGCAGTTTTAATTAATCTAATGTCTAACTTCGATGAAGAAGAGCGAGAACTCAGAAATGAGCAGGAGTATTTCAATTTGATTGTTAGCAATAATGGTGTTGTTGAAAAAGCTGAAGCACAGTATGAAGCTGAGATGGCACTGCAGAATGAACATTTTAATATTGGTAAACAGATGATCAGTTGGGCAATTTATGACGAAACAGCAAATTCTCGAGTTCGTAAATTCGCATTCCAAAATACTAAGGAATGGTTTAAATCGGCACTTGATAAGTTTGCAATTCGTATCGAACAGGAATTCCCAATTGAGTATTCGCTTGCGATCGATACTTGGACTGGAATCAGTAATGGAAATGATCAAGCTGAGTTAACAGAGAATATGAAAAACTATTATGAGACAAATAAGTTCCAGAATATGTTTGTAAATTCACTGAATATAGCAGCGGCAATCATCATCATAGCATCTATTGCTTTAGCATTTGTAACCCCTTATTCGTTGGTTGCTACAGCTGTAGCCGGAATTTTCCTTGGATATAGATGCTATAAGGCAATTAAGGAATATCCAAAACGTGTGGAAGCTGCATTAAATGCATTAATACAGACTTTGACAGAAATTAGCGATTTCAGACAGTACTTTGAAGATAACAGTAAAAAGAAGGATGAAGTTCTTTCTGAAACTGAGTTTATTTAATTTGAAATACATGTTTAGTAGATTTATTCAAAAGAAAAGGAGTTAAGATCATGGCAGAAGAGAACAGAAACAATAATAAAGAGATGGATTTCGAACAGATGATGGAGCAGCGTATGCAGGCTAATTTTGCTGGTGCTAATGGGGCTAATGCTTCTGCATCTAATGAACGTCTTAAAGAAATGAATAAGAAACTTCCTTCATGGAGCTTAGAGCCTCCATATAGCTTTATTAGATAATGGTAAACGTAAACGAACTTAAGACATATCAGCAATGGATAGGTTGTTTAGATTATTTGGGTAAAAGAAAAGTTACAGATGAGTTTATTGACAATTTGAAATATGGTCTGTGCCCGGGTATTGAAATGGTAATGCCACAATTTCTGGAAAGAGTTCAAGATACTGTAAACCAGATGATGAATAGAAGCACAAGAACATGCACTACTCTTTTAAATGAATCTTTAGAAGAGGGGGATTTCAGTAACATGGAATCAGTTTTATATCGATGTTTTAAAGATATAAAACGTTGCCGATTTTACCTTAATATAAATTTTATTCCTAGAGACTTTGCTGTCGAGTTAGATACGAATACAGTATCTGAGACAAATCGTTATTGGAAAGAAGTACATAAAGCATTAACGCTGTTGGCAGAGGAAACAGGGAATGAAGAAGCATATGACCTATTATACTTTTTAAATCGGCTGATGAAAAAGGATAGGCAAAATGGGTAACTACATAGCTACAAAGCTAGAGGTTAAGAATCATCTGTTTGCAAGAGTCCCTCTTATTGTTATCAAGTCTTCGGAGAGAGAACGTATCGAACGTATGATGCGTGAAATCTCAGAAGAAATGCGAATAAACATTTTCTACTATACTGATGTGAAACAAGTTGTTGCATGCACTTCATAGTGGAAATAGTGCGAGTAAAGATGTTGATAGGGATCCATTAACATATGCACAAGAGCTGTTCAGAAAGAACAGGGGATCGACATTTGTGTTTGGAGATGCTCGAAGAATAGGTGATGAAAACGCCTTTAGCAGAGAAGTATTAGATTCGCTATATTTAGCGATGGAAACTGCCGGTACGATTGTATTGGTGACACCAGATTATGTCTGGAATCGTCTTGCGCAATTTGGGGTATTGACTGTATTTGTC
>ERZ859776.1121-NODE-1121-length-10423-cov-3.290702_pt1 | contig 10423 bp, 11 predicted proteins | sample MGYA00509987_ERZ859776 | MGnify/ENA primary metagenome ERZ859776 (study PRJEB30046, sample SAMN00715146) | human gut metagenome | study: EMG produced TPA metagenomics assembly of the A metagenome-wide association study of gut microbiota in type 2... | reverse complement strand
ACCAATATTCATATCTCTCTCCTAAAAATAATAATAAACAAAAGAAACCATTCTAGACGCCAACACTAGAATGGTTTTCTTATTATCCTTCATATTCTTTTGTATATTCATTGTCTATCGCAAACGAATGATCCATAGGACCTGAGCCTTTGCCCAAATCTAGCATTGCCCCTAATGCACCTGAAATATAATCTTTTGCTCGTTTTACCGAAGCATCCAAATCATATCCTTTCGCAAGATTTGATGCTATTGCGCTCGACAAAGTACAGCCCGTACCATGTGTATTTGAATTATGGATACGTTTACCTTTAAACCAAACATATGAAATGTTTCTATACAATAAATCATTCGCATCATTGATTTGATGCCCACCCTTAACTAAAGTAGCACACCCAAAAGTTTCACTGATTTTTTTAGCCGCTTCAACCATACTAGCCTCATCCGTAATTTCCATTTCAGAAAGCACTTCTGCTTCCGGAATATTTGGAGTAATCAAAGTAGCTAAAGGCAACAATTCTTTTTTCAATGTTTCAATCGCATCCTCACTAATCAATCTAGCACCACTTGTCGCAACCATTACAGGATCGACCACAATATTTTCTGCCTTATATTCTTTCAATTTTTTTGCGATCATTTCAATCAATTTGGAGCTTGAAACCATCCCAATCTTAACGGCATCCGGATAAATATCCGTAAATATCGCATCTAACTGTTCCCCTAAAAATTCAGGTGTTACATCCATAATACCCGTTACTCCCAATGTGTTTTGCGCTGTTAATGCCGTAATCGCACTTGTCGCAAACACATGGTTAGCACACATAGTTTTAATGTCTGCTTGAATTCCTGCTCCTCCACTCGAATCACTTCCCGCAATCGTCAATGCACTTTTCATCTAAATCTCTCCAATCTTTTATTTTAACTACTTTAAATCCAGCTTTTCTTGCCACATCTATACAATAGTCTGCATCCTCAAATACAACAATATCTTTTGGCTTTTGTTTTAAAACACCTGCACAAGCCAAATAAAAATCCGGATCATCCTTTGACTTATTCACCTTTGAACAAGTTATAATATCTTCAAAATAATTTAGAACACCAAGTCTAATCAACGCGATTTTTACAAGCTCTTCATCACAACTAGTACCAATCACATTGACTGAATCATAATTTGAAATAAACTCTTTAAATCCAGGCATAAGTTTCACTTCATACATATAATAATCCGATATAAGATGCAATACCTCTGAAATAATTACTTCTTCTGATTTATTGATTTTATAATGATTTTTTAAATACGTTGCACTCTGCTCTAAACTCATTTCTGAAACAATTTCATCAAGATTTTCTTCTGGTTCTTTTTTCAAGCTACGTATATAGCGACTTGCCAAAGTATTCCATACTTCCATTGAATCAAGTATTGTTCCATCCACATCAAAAATAGAATAATTCATTTTCTCCACCAAGAAAAAAACTGCAGAAAACCAATCTGCAGCTCACTATCAAAAAAGATATATTCCCTACGTTGGCATTATCCAAATCAGGTTATAGGGTCTAGGACAAACCTACTCTCAGCCTAAAAGCTCCCCTTTTTTAACAGCAATATTATAAGTCTTTCGTCGCAACTAAATCAACACCCGTACCACAAATATCATGAATAATCACATCTTCACGATGTACTGGTGCCTTAACAACCACACGGTTCAATTCCTTCATCACATCAAAGATCTTTTCCTTTGGAATATCCCCATTAGTTTTCACGCTCAATCTTTCAATCTCAGCACCCACAATTTTCACAGTACTTGTCACAACACGAGTTGGGATTGCACCTCTAGGACAACCATTTCCAGTTACTTTATAATCATTTTCTTCATCCACCTTTAAATGACAACCCTTAGGACATGTTATACAAATTAACTCTCTCATTGTACATCCTCCTTTACAGATACAACCAATTCTCTATTTGCCTTTTCAAGCAACACCTTAGGAATTGATACCTTCTCCATTTCACTTGGAATCACATGTTCCTTTTTAAACTTCGCAATTACAGTATCTCCATCCTTCACGACAACATTTACCTGTTGCGTAGGTCTTCTCACACGGAAAGAAAGCTCAACACTTTTTTCTACATTATCCTTACGAATATATTGTGGAACTACATACGAAATATTATTTCCATTTACCGTTCTAACAACATTCTCTTTAGATACTTCACCATTTAAAACATATTGACCTGCACCCATTCCAGCCTTTTCGCTTTCAGAACTTACAAAATCCACTAAATCATGCACATGCACTACATTGCCTGATGCGAATACACCATCCATAGAAGTCTCCATATTTTCATATACAACAGGGCCATGTGTTCTACTATCCATTTCAACACCTAATCCATTTGATAATTCATTTTCCGGAATTAATCCAACCGACAATAAGACGCAGTCACAATCAAATTCCATTTCTGTTCCTTCAATTGGATTTCTATTTTCATCCACCTTCGAAACAACAACCTTTTCCACTCTAGACTTACCCACAATATCCGTAATTGTATGGCTTAGATGCAATGGAATATCATAATCATGTAGACACTGAACAATATTACGATTCAAACCATTTGAGTACGGCATAACCTCAACAACAGCTAAAACTTTTGCGCCTTCCAAAGTCATTCTTCGCGCCATAATCAACCCAATATCACCACTACCCAAGATCACAACTCTTTTACCAGGCATATACCCTTCAATATTCACATATCGCTGTGCAGCACCAGCCGTAAATACACCCGAAGCTCTAGTACCTGGAATCGCAATTGCACCACGCGTTCTTTCACGACAACCCATATTTAAAATAATAGATTTAGCCTGAATCATTAAATATCCATGAATACTACTTGAACAATACACCATTTTATCTGGCGTAATCTCAATTACCATTGTATCCAATAAGATATCGATATCTGTTTTATCAACTTCATCAATATACTTTCCTGCATACTCAGGACCTGTTAATTCCTCTTTAAAGTGGTGTAAGCCAAAGCCATTATGAATACACTGATTTAAAATCCCACCAAGCTCCTTATCACGCTCAATAATCAAAACGGACTTGGCACCATTTTGTCTTGCGGCGATTGCACTGGCAAGACCAGCAGGACCACCACCAATGATTACTACATCATACTTATTATTCATCGCCATTCTCCTTTGTTCTTCCACACAAAATATAAGAACCATTCTTATCCAAAACAATATCTAACTGACTAACACCCAACTCTTTAGCTAGAATTTCTTGTACTCTAGGTCCACAGAACCCTGACTGACATCTTCCCATGCCGGCGTTACATCTACGTTTGATTCCATCTAAACTCACTGGTTTTGGACTTCGACGAATCGCATCAATGATCTCTCCCTCACTAATGGTTTCACAACGACAAATAATACGACCATACTCAGGATGTTTTTCAATATATTCTTTTCTTTGTTCATGCGACAATTCTTTAAAGCGAACTACTTTTCTTGTAGAAACATAATCCTTTTTTAAATTTAAGAAATAGTCTTTTTCCTGCATCATTCTCACAATGTCTAATGCGATTGCACTCGCACTACTTAAACCTGGACTTGCCATACCTGCAATCGAGAAGAAATTATGTACATCTTTATCTTCGCCGATAATAAAATCTTTTGTATCACTTCTTGCACGCAAACCTGCAAATGTACGAATATTTTCTTGAAGCTTCATATTCGGTACAGATTTAACCGCATTTTCACGAATTATTTTTAATCCTGCAGACGTTGTCGCATAATCATCCGCATCTGTATTTGTACTTGTAGGACCCACAATCAAATTTCCATCGACTGTAGGAGCTACCAATACACCCTTACCAATCTTTGTAGGACATTGGAAAATCACATGATGAACCAAGTTTCCCTGCGACTTATCCAATAAATAATATTCACCCTTATTAGGTGTAATCTTATAATCGGGTTTCTTAATAAGTCCAGTCACATGATCACACATAACACCCGCACAATTTACAACCAATGGAGCTTTATATGTATCATTCACAATAAAGATATCTCCCTCTTTTTTTATACTCGTAACCTCTTCATTCAAACGAAGCTCTACACCATTTTGAATAGCCACTTCGCTTAATGCGATCGCAAACTGCCAAGGATTGATAATACATGCACTTGGTGCATATAAAGCACTTGTACAGTCTAGATTTAAATTAGGTTCCATTTTAGAAAGCTCAGGCTGTTTAATAATACGCTGATTTTCAACACCATTTTCAATACCTCGCTTATATAACGTTTCAATGGTCTTATCATCCTCTTCATTAAATCCAACAACCAAAGAGCCAATATTCTTACATGGAACATCCAAATCTTTACATAAAGTAGGAATGATTTTATTCCCCCAAATATTATATTTCGCCATTAAAGTATCCGGCTTTGGATCATATCCCGCATGAATAATTGCACTATTAGCCTTAGTTGTTTCATCGGCCACATCATTATTTCTTTCTAACCACAATACTTTTCCACTATATTTACTTAACTCAAACGCTAATGAGCATCCACTAATACCTGCTCCAATGATTATACAATCGTACATAGTTCGCACCTCTTTCAAAGTCACGATACACTTATTTTTGTTTCATTTCAAATGTGTAAAAAAGTCTATTTTATTAATCAAAGCATTGATTAATAACTGGACAACCCAATAAAATAGTGTAAGATTAAAATATATATTGATTAATGATTTGATTAGTAATCGATTTATTAATCAAAATAAATCAAAAGAGGTTTATTATGGGAAAAAGAAATAAAGTAACTACACGCGATATTGCCCAAGCCACAAATGTATCGCAATCTACTGTATCAATGATTCTTAGTGACAATAAGAATGTATCTTTCAAAGAAGAAACAGTAACTCTCGTCAAAAAGACAGCCAAACAAATGGGATATAAAAAGCCAGAAGTTAAAAAAAGATATTCCAACGCAAAGAATACGATTGTCGTAATATGTTCCAATTTATCCAATTCCTATTATTCTATGGTTGTTTCAAGCATCATTGAACAGGCCAGTAAGACAAAAACACAAATCTTTACTATTTCTACATTACGTAAAGATGATCTTGAAAAACACGCCCTTTCTAACTTAAAACTATTGAAACCATGTGGAATCATCCTTCTATATCCCCCAAAATTTATTGATGAATGGAATGCACTTTCCAAACAAATACCATGCATTATAATTGGGGATAAGCCAAAAAATCTTGATTGTGATTCCATTGAACTCAACAGTTTTAAATGTGGTAAATTATTAGGCAACCATTTAAAACAGCTAGGACACAAAAAGATTGCGTATATATCAAGTCCGTTAAATACAACGGAAATTGGGCGAAACGAAAGATATGAAGGGGTTAAAAGTGTCGTGCCAAATACACTAGTATTTTTCAACTCGTCTAAACAGTTTGAATTATACCCCATCGAAAAAAGAGAATACGAAAACGGGTATCGTTTAACGAAACAAATCTTAAGTGATACATACGATGCCTATATTGGAAACAATGATATGACAGCTTTAGGTATCTTAGCTTGTTTAAAAGATCATAACGTTAAAACAAGCGTGGCTGGATTTGACAATATTCCTGAAGCTGATTTTCCCCAAATACAATTGACCACAGTAGACCATGGTGCTTGTGAAAAAGGAAAAGAAGCAGTGGATATTCTTTTAGAACAAACAAAAAGCGAACGAAAACGTATCGTCCATATGGAATATGAACCACAGTTAATCATTCGCTTATCTACTTTTAATCGCAAGAAATCATCATCTCAATAATTTTATCATTTGTTTGAAGCATTCCTTGAGAACCAAGTGTTCCAATATTTTGAATTGTTTCATCCACACTATGAGCAACGATTCCATCACCTGCATAGAATTGTTGCTTATTTTTATACATATAGTATCCCATAATACCAGCATCTGCACTAGAAGCAATCTTAGCTGCACAGCTTGCCTTAGCACCATCACAAATCGTTCCCGAAAGAATAGCCAATGCGTTGACGATCGTATGCTGGATTTCTTTATAAGTTCCATTATGTAAATAGGCAATACCAGCACCCGCAGCAGCTCCAGCACTAACAGCACCACAAAATGCCGATAAAGTACCAATACCTGTTTTAATGTAAATAGCTGTTAAGTTGGATAAAACCAAAGCACGATACAATTGTTCTTGCGTACAATCTAATTCTTTGGCATACACAACAACAGGCACACAACAAGTAATCCCCTGATTTCCACTTCCTGAATTGATCACAACTGGAAGTTCACACCCATTCATTCTTGCATCGGATCCAGCCGCCGCATAAGCTTTGGCCCTTGTCTTTACACAATCTGAATCCATATTCAAGATCACATGATCAATGTTTGCACCATACGAATTATGAATCCCCTCATTTGCGATGGCCATGTTACAAGTGATTTGACGATCTAGTATTTCTTTTACATCATCAATATCCACAGTTTGTGAAAAATCCCAAATTTGTTTCATAATCAAAGCACTGTGATCGGCTTTAAGTTCTAAACTCGTCGTCTTATCTTCAAAAATAACTTGCCAGTTTTTTTCAATTTGTACAATATTCGTATGCGTATCTACAATACGAACACTGGCATGTTCTTGTTCATAATACACATGAATTTCTAAATCAAATACATGTCCTTGTTCAATGTGCTGAACAGTAATATTTGTATTTTGAACATATTCAGGCAATTCTTCAATTTGTTCACGTGTTGCACTAGAAAGCACTTCAAGTTTTGCGTCGGCATCCCCATATAGAGCTCCTGCAGCAGCTGCAACTTCAATCCCTTTTAAGCCATTTGTATGAGGTACAATAACACTCTTAACATTTTTTATAATACTGCCACTTGCCTTAACAACAATACGATCTGGTAAATGATCTAGCACTTGCGTTGCCTTAGCACACGCATAACTAATCGCAATAGGCTCTGTACAACCCATAGCCATCACTAATTCTTCTTTTAATATTTGTACATAAATCGAATATAATGAATCCTCTTTATTCATCTTCTTTCACCCATACACACGCCAATTTGTGATCTTCCATTTCTGTCATGCCAAAATAAATTGTATCCTTTTCTTTTACGCCAAAATTCTGATGTAAAGCCGTTAATACAGTTCCATACATCTTTCCATCTTGTATTCCTTCCAGACGAACCCAACATGCCTCTACATCTTTTCCTTCGTCTAGAAAATACACCATGATATCATCTGGATACTCTAAATGTCTTGATGGATCCAACTCTTTATATAAACGAAGTTCTTCTAATTCCTTAGAAACTTCTGTGGCCTTTTCAACCATATCAATCTTATCCTGGAACAATTCCACATTTACATTATCCAAGATTTGAATATCCATTTCCTGCACATCAAAACGAGGAATCTTGCACGATACACCAATCGGTACAATGCGATATTCAATATTACGTTTCTTTGTTTCCAAAGCTACGATTTCAAAAATAAAACCCGCATTATGATCGATATAACCATACATTAATGCACCATATAGATTATCCAGCTTTAACCCCATCTTCTCTAAAAGCTTAACCATTTTCATGCCATGAATTTCCACCATTTTCTGATCCATGTCACGAAAACTCATTTCATATACTTTCATCTACTCACCCTCATACACATCTTTTAATTCTTCAAAGTTATATTCCAACACCTTATTCAATTCAACGATATCTAAATCTTCATCTACTGGAAAATCCGAAAGACTCATCTCATTGGCTTCGACATATTCTTTAAACAATTCCATGGACCGATAATAATAATCCTGAAACTCTTTAAAACCATCCCATATCGCAAAGCCACGACCATTGATCACATTCGCACCTTCTTCTATATCATCCACTTTTTCAACTTGAATTTCAATCTCAAAAGGCTCTTCTAAATCATAAACCATCTTAAATGTATCTCCCTCTTTGAAATCAGGCTGGATCGATGAAGCACAAGGTAACTTATTAAATTGTTCATCTTCACAATTTGGGCATACAAAAGGGATACCATTCACTTCAATTACAAAGTCCGCATATTCTTCAGACAAATAAGACGCTAATGTATAATAAGCTAAATCCGCTAAAGATAATGAGTTAGGTAAACTCATGTATCGATACATTAAATTATTAAACCCCAATACTTCTGTATATACTTTCATCATGATTGACTTACCTCTACTGAATAATTTCCAAAATGAATATTGGCTTTTCCATACTCTTTTACAAGTTCATAACGAATCTTTGCGAGCATATCAAAACCATCTAGACTTGTCTTACTTGGAACAACAACACGTAGATCAATGCCGGTTGTAGAAAAATTGATTACTTTTACTTCAATTGGAGTTTCACTTTCAATATCATATTCTCCCATTGTTTTTTCAACTAAACTCTTTAAAATATCTATCGCCAAATCAATATCCGTTCCATAAGAAACCTCAATTTCTAAATAGTTATTCTTTCGCGCATCTTGAAAAAATGCATTTTCAATCGTAGCCGAATTCAATGTTGAGTTTGGCACAATAATACGATTACTTTCATACGTACGAATGATCGTATGACGAAAACGAATACTTTCAACATACCCAATCAATTCACCTTGATTGACTTTAATTAAATCGCCCTCGACAAATGGTTTAAATGTTAAAATCATTAAACCACTACATAGATTTCCAAAGGCATCTTTAGCAGCAACACCTAAAACTAGGGCAACCACTCCACTGGATGCAGCAAGATAGGACATAATAGGTTTTGTCTGCTCAAATTGTCCAAGAAAAATCATACTATTGATAAAAACCAAAACATATTTTATCAATCTGGCAAAACTTGCCTTATTTGTGACATCCTTTTTATATAATACTTTACGAATTCCTTTATAGATTCCAATAGAAACTATAACAGAAATAATATTAACAATAACAATTGATTTCATCTAAATCATCTCCAATACAAATTTTTCTGTTCCTCTGTCGTTTGATCAATAAACTTCTTCTTTGTGTATAAAAACTCTTCTAAATCCATATAAACATGCAGGAGCATTGCCTTTGATTCAAATTCAATTCGACTTTCAGGAAGAGCCTCACTCTGTTTGTCTTTCAACATTTTATGAAGCGAACTAATTTGAGGCTGAGGATCATTTTTTTCATGAATAAACGGAATTAAATATTCAATATAATTCGCCAATTCATGCGCCTCTTTTGGCATTTCACGAATCTTTCGAATCTTATAATGCAGCATATGCAGAATATCGCACTGTAAAGCACGCATCTCAAAATATCGAATATAATAATCTGGCAAATTCGTAAACGTGTTATCCTGATATTCCATCGCAATATGGATATATTTTTCAGCTTGCTCTTTAATATCCTCTAATTCTTTCCAAATCGTTGTATTTCTTTCCTCACTTTGAATATAATGAACAATTTGATACATCAAGCTCTGAATCTTGTCCTCCATATAAATCATACAAGAATTCAAATACTCTTCTTCTCCACTATAATCATGAACCAAATTCAATAAGAATGCGATAATGGCACCAATTAAAATCAAATAAAACTCATTCATCATGAAGTGAAGACTAAAATCCAAATAACTCAAGTAATGCACGGCAATCATCGCATTTACACTTAAAGTATTCTGACATTTCATTTTCTCACTGTACCCAACTAAGCACGCAATCACAAGTCCAAAGGCTATCCAATGGCTTGGAATAAGTTCAAAGAAAATAAAACAGAATAGAATTGTCACAAAGAATGTGGAAATTCTTCTAAGAACAAGCTTCACCGTCCCCCACTTTGTTGTCAACAATGACAATAGTGTAATCGTTCCAGCACTTGTTGGATTATCCAATTCAAAAAAATAAGCTAAAATAATCGCTATTGCACTTCCTATACCTATCTTAAACGATAGGATCAATACTCTTTTTGTATCTCTTTTCATATGCATACATTTTATGCGAAATCAAAAAAAAGGACAATATTAATTGTCACTTCTTATGACTATATAAGAATATACCAGGTTTAGATCTGCTTTAAGATTACATGGGGCAGAGTGCTAGGCAGCTAAAAATTCGCTCCAAAGTATTTTGGGGCTTTTTTAGTGCCAGTAGCTATATATTTGTTGATTTTCAAGAGGATAAATATACGCTATTATAGAAATATAAGATTATTGTTGTACATTTATGTTCTTCATTCAGATATAAATGTCTTTCAGGATTATATGAATGAAACTCGGATTATTTTGTTTTGAAACGCACCTTTAATTACTGTTTTATCGTTTCAAAAGACACAGGAGTAATTACTGTAGAACAGAAAAGAATCAACAATGCACTGATGGAGAATCGTAATGCG
>ERZ859776.1114-NODE-1114-length-10485-cov-3.475168_pt1 | contig 10485 bp, 14 predicted proteins | sample MGYA00509987_ERZ859776 | MGnify/ENA primary metagenome ERZ859776 (study PRJEB30046, sample SAMN00715146) | human gut metagenome | study: EMG produced TPA metagenomics assembly of the A metagenome-wide association study of gut microbiota in type 2... | reverse complement strand
GCTCAGGGGGTCCAGATGACGGTCTACGCACTCCACCGAGGCATAGAAACTTTTCAGGTCGATTGCCAGATAAGTGCGCTGCGCTGCCATGATTCAGCCCTCCTCTGTGTTATTTGGTTTCCACCTCCACGAACCATCTGCCGAACCGGGAGGGAAACCGTGGGTCGGAACGCTCGAAAAACAGGTGCCGCTCCTGTCCCTTTACCATTACAGTATAACAGTCGCCGGGTATATCGGCAATGGTATTTGCAGGGCGAAAGTCCCGCACCTGCTCGATGGGATACGTCCGGCCGTCGCCCCATGTGATCTGCCGGGGCTGCATATAGCCGGTTGCGTCAAAATCAGAGTTCACCTTCACGTAGACCTTTTCTGTTTTACGGCGGCAGTTCCGATTCATTCTTCACAGCTCCTTTGTACGAGATACAACCATTTATCTTATTATAATAAATCTTTGCGCTGTTTTCAAGATGAAACGGCTATTTCGTCTGTAATCCGGACAACAAAAAAAGAGTGGCACATTCCAATGGCGAAATGCGGTCACTCCTTTAGGATTATAATTCTTGAGTTCTTAGGGCGTTTTCAAGCATTTGGCGGTAATCTTCGCAAACCTTTTGAGGGGATACAATCTTAACCAATCCATTCCATCCAAAGACCCATCTTAAAAAGGTAGGGCTTACGCACACTTTAATCCATGCAGTAAAATGCTCAGAATCGGCGGCTTTGGTTTCAACATCATTTCCAAAAACATCAATTAACGCCTTCATCACAATCTGATGACAGAAAAGCTCAACACACGTTGTGTTATCTGCTCCAAACATCTGGAAAATTGATTTTCGGTACAGATTAAGATCAAACCCATTTGGCAGAGGTTCGCAGTTATCTTCCAAAACTTCCGGCCTTTCTGAAATACGGTCAAGTCTGAAATTTTGTACCTTGCTACGCCCATCGTTATATCCTACCACATAATAGAAGTCTCCGTCCCAAATCAGTTCGTAGGGACTTACAATATATGGCTTTCCATCATGCTTAAGAAATTACTTGCCTGTGACATCATAATCTACATATTGAAAGGATATTTTCTTTCTGGAATCAATGGCCGAGTTGATCGCATCGAGAATATAATATCCCTTTTCATTATCTGACTTCACTCTTTCGGACACATCAAGATGCCGTTGAAGTTGCTTGGCGTTGTATTCGTTCGTTAGCGATGCTGTGCCATCAAACTCAAAACACCGTATTCATAACGGCTCATATACACCTCCGTTCCGTGTTTGAAAACACGGTGGTGTTCCAAATTGATCTCCAGACCGGGACTTCTCAGAACGTCTGTGGAATTCCGCATCAGATCGACCAATTCAAAAATAGTCTGCTCTTGCGGTGGGCAGTGATCCTTCGTGATGCGAACAACAACTTCGATTTTTTGCATACAATAGATAATCCTCCCCAAAAAAACGAAATCTATATCACTCGACACGGAAAACCGAGTGCAACTTGCTTTTCCGCATTGACCGTACACTACAATGCAGTGTGCTTTAGTCGCCGTCGTTTTTGGAATTCTGAAGGTTCAGAGTTGCCATCAGGCATCCAAACGCACCGCACCTTGAAAACCGCATGACCGTCTGCATGGGATACTCGGCGAAGATCCTGAGAAGGAAAGCCGGAAAACACTGCCGGAAGGGGGACAGGAAATCCATGCAGAGAGAACGGCTAAACGTTGATTCCTCAGTCACCAGAAAATTATGTGACCACATTGATTTTCCCTAACGCTAGTGAAAAGAGAAGGGAAGCTCCATGTATATGACAAATGAAGGCTGGTAGCAAAATAATTAGGATTATCTGAAAGAATTGTAGGAGAGAACGGGTTTTACTGCCGGAGGATACACTGTCCGCAAAATCATCTGCGGAGGCTGTGGTCGAGTATTCTACACCACGTCCAGTTCCAAAAAATACTGTCATAGCTACAGGTGCGGCAATCAGGCCAACAGTCGGCGGCAGCGGGAATAATGGATTTAGCCTTTTCAAACAAGTGCTTCCAAACAAAAGACAGCACCAGAGGTTCAGCTGCTCCATACAGTGAATCTCTGATGCTACTTTTAGAACGTCAATTATTATTCAAAACCCACTCAGGAAATGGTGACCGACGATATTGCGATCTCCATTTTTCCATCAATCGAAACTTTTCCGGTGCCGAACGGAATAATCAGGCTTTCACTTTGCTTGACGGGTTCTCCATTGATCGTGCCACTGCCAGACAGAACATTCAGGATTTCAAACGGAGCATCCATCCAGAAGTCATATTTATCATACACTCTGACGTGAGAAAGGGTAAAATACTGATTCTTAACCAGTTCCTTCCAGTCATAGTCCGGTGTGCAGCGGGACTTCTGAAGCAGCGTCGGTGCCTGATAGGGGCTTTGGATCACATCCTCGCTCTGCTGGATATGCAACGCTCTGGGCTTGCCATTTTGCAAACGGTCGTAGTCATAGAGCCGATAGGTGATATCGCTGCTCTGCTGTACTTCCAGCAAAATCGTCCCTGCACGGATCGCGTGAACCGTACCGGGAGCAATGTAGAAAAAGTCTCCCGGATGGATCGGACGCGGATGCAGCAGCTTTTTCCACTCGCCGTGGTCGATTTCTTCGCAAAGCTGAGCATCATTCTCTGCAGAGTGGCCGACAATGATATCAGCTCCCGTCTCACAGTTCAGAATGTACCAGCACTCTGCTTTGCCAAGACTGCCGTTTTCATGGCGGCTGGCATAGCGGTTGTCCGGGTGCACCTGAATGCTCAGGTCTTGCTTTGCGTGAATGACCTTGACCAGAAGCGGAAAACGGTCACCACCAATGTTGCCAAAAAGCTCCTGATGCTCTTTCCACAACCAGCTCAGGGTCTTTCCCTGATAAAGTCCGCTTTCAATCTCACAGTCTCCATTAGGATGCGCACTGGTGATCCACGCTTCACCGGTATGATCGCTCGGAATCTCAAAGCCCATATCTTTCAGCGCATCACCGCCCCAGATCGTCTCCTTAAAGACAGGTTTCAAACGAATGAATTGCGGCATAATGAAAAGCCTCCTATGTGATTTTTAGTGAACTTTGTGGGTCTTTTTACGGAAGAACAGGATCAGTGCTGCGGCAACGACAGTGCCGACTGCAATGCAAAGCAGGAACAGCAGCAGATTATTGGTTGCACCCAGAATGCCAACGACGGGGCCACCGTGAGAAAACACATCGGTGATGCCGAACACGCTTGCCAGTGCGCCGGCCACGCCGGAACCAATGATGATGCTGGGCAGGATATGCTTAGGATCCGCAGAGGCAAAAGGAATTGCGCCTTCGGTGATGCCAATCAGACCCATGAGGAATGCGGACAGGCCGGAACCCTTTTCTTCTTCATCGAACAGGTCACGAGCAAGGAAGGTTGTCAGACCGACAGCCAGCTGAGGAACAGGGATGGCAGCTACAACAGCACCCATAAAACATAATAGAAATCGTTTTTTTCCGACTCGGAGAAAAACAATGAGAACTCTTGGTTGATCTGCTCCACCAGCTGCCAAAGTTCATCGCTTTTTGTCCTTAGCATCAGATCGGATGCTGTTGATTGCTCCGAAGTACTGACCGCAAAGGTTTCCTTCAGTCGCTGCACCAGCAATAGATAGAGGAAAAGCTGCCGCTGCGACGCATCCGTCAAACAGAACAGGTCGTTTTGTAAGATTCGTTCCAGAACCGTTTGAGCCTGCCCCATTTCCTGCCGGGAAATATACTGGAAGATCGGGAAATGGAGCCGTTCAAACATTTCAAAGGATACAGTAAGATCCATTCCTTTGAGATACGGTGCCAGAAGCTGCACAAAGCAGCGAAAACGCTGATTCCATGTTCCGCAGTAACGCAGACCATAATGACGACGGGAACTGATCTCATTTCTGTGTTCCTGAAGCAATGCAGGGATTTCTTTTTCGGTTTTGGAGCGGCTCAGATACAGAACATCTGCGATCTCCTGCAACGTCACATAGTCTTGTTCCAGCAAGAGGATCAGCAGCATCTTTTGAGAAACAGAAAACTCAACGGTCACTCGATTTTCACTGATCAGGGAATCAAGATGGCGTTTGCCATAAAGCTGAATCTGTCCATCCTGAACGGCCACCCGGATGCTATATCGTTCAAACAGGGGCTCCAGATTCTGAAGTTCCTGCCGAACCGTCGGAGGCGAAACATTCAGTTCCTGACACAGGGAGGGAATAGTAACTTCCGGCGTTTTGCTCAGCCGCTGCAATAAAGCATACTGCCGTCCTGTCAGCGTCATTGCCAATCCCTCCTGTTCTTGTCTGATAAAAGGATAACATATTGACGATTCAAATAGAACGCGCCTTTTTTAGAGAATCATGCGTTTTTTTTTCAGAACAAAACACACGCTTTTTTTCGCTCGGAAAAATATCATATGTAAAAAGACGTTTTCCTCGCCTTATGGCAAAAGAAACGTTTTTTCGTGCAGATATCGATTTTACAGCCGTGCCAGCTGAAGCAGCCGGCAGACCTCGTGCAGGGTATCACACTCTGCTGTGCAGAGTGTGCGCATTTCGTCCGTCACCGGGCAGAGATCCGGTATCATAACCGTGATAAATCCGCCCGCCGCACCAGCACGAATGCCGTTGTAGCTGTCTTCCAGAACCAGTGTTTCCTCCGGACGGGTTCCAAGTTTTTGTGCCGCCAAAAGAAAGATGTCCGGCGAAGGCTTTGTCATGGATACCATTTCGCCCGTAATAACCGCCTTGAATCGGGAGACAAGGTTCCAGTTGTTAAGATTCCGGGATACCGTTGCTCCCCGGCAGGAGGATGCCACTGCCGCCGGGATATGGTTTGCTTCAAGCCAGCTCAACAGTTCATCCAAACCGACCTTTTTGGGCACCGGCTTTGCGAAGATTTCTTCCGATACTTCATACAGAAGATTCTCCGCAGACGGTGCATCAAAGTTTTCCCCATAAAAAGAACGGAGAATGCGGTGAAGTGTTTCGCCAGATGTGCCGCGGACAGCTTCGGACAAACCTTTTTTGTAGGACACACCCATCCGATTGCACACAGGTTCCCAGCAGCCATCCCAGATCCGTTCTGTGTCAAACATCAGACCATCTATATCAAAAATCACACCGTTGACCATCTTAGTTCTCCTTTTCTTCTGCTGCTTCATCGGTAATCTCCGTATCGATCACCGTGTGTCCTTTGAAAATCCGATACCGGATGGCAGGAATGCGTACATTCGGAAAATATAAACTTGTGTTCGGGTCGCAGTGGATGACAATGCCTTCGCCTTTCCCGCTCACCTGACAATGCAACGTGCTGCAATGTGCCTCTGCACGGTTGACTTCTGCTGTTTCCGCATAGCCTGATGCAAAATTCGGCACACCATATCCGGTATCATAGGCTTCGCAGTCATAGAAGCTGTCGATCTCGTGATGGCGGCAGTGGCCGATCCGGGTCGGTATGATGGTAGTGGTCACCTCGATGCCGGGGAACGGCGACCACTGTGTTGTTAGTGTATTCTTTTCGATCTTCCAGCTTTTCGATGCCCTGCGCACCAGCACATTTCTGTCCAGCACAAACGCCAGCATACTGTCCGGAGCAGCCTGTTCCAGTACTTCCCGGCTGCGGGATGCACAGAAGCCAAACCGTGTGTCGTAAGCAAACTTTGCGTATTTTTCCGGGAACTGTCCATGGCCGGGCACCTGATTCACGCCGGCCGGATAGGCAGTTGCCCGACCCATACGCCGCTGCACCAGCATATTGGCAAACGGCATCGGCTTGAGTACATCCAATACAGGCATGGATGCTGCTTCCGCTGTCCAGAACGGATGATCCTCCGGTAGGGCCAGCAGCAAAAAGCTCTTCATGCTCCAATATGGACTGCCCGGTGCATTGTAGTTCTCTGCCATGTACATCTGCGGGTAGCAGTAGCCGATGGTCATGATCCCGTCACGGTCAAAGATGTTCTGCTCCAGCCACCAGCTGAAATTCCGCACAATGATCCCTTTCATCACCGGAAGAGGCAGCGGTTCCAGCCCGGCCCAGATGCAGGCCGACCAGAAACAGTTCTGTGCAAACCGGTAGGTCAGGCTGCGGCCGAACGGCAGTGCCGCACCGTTGGAATCGAACCAATAAATGAACTGCTGTGCGAACAACTGCGCACGGTTGCGGTAAAGTGCTGCACGCTGTGGATCTGAGTCGGCAGCAAATCGGGAATACAGAAGCCCGTAATACTGGATTGCCCATGGGATGTAGTAGTCTTTCTGAATCTGGTTCCCATCGGTAGACCAGCCATCGCCGCCGTAATAGCTGTCGATCTTGGTCAGACTTTCTTCCAGTAATGCAGCGTCATAAGATTTTCCCACACTTTTCAGCGCAAGACACACCAGAATGCGGAAGAAATGCCAGTTGCAGTCCGGCACGGTATATTCATTGATCTGGTTCAGCCATGCGGCGAGATTCGTCTTTTCCCGCTCGGTCAGAGGATCCCACAGTTTCTGCGGCACCAGCAGAATGCCGTATGCAATCGCTGCCATCTCCACAAAACACTGGTCATGGTCTTTGCAGATCCCCCAATATTCAGGTTTTTCCGGGTCAGAACCGGCAGCAAGCCCTTTGCGGTAAATGGCTTCAAACTCCGGTCAGAACCACCGTCCGTCCAGAACGGCACCAGTGCCCACAGCGGGCGGCTGAATGCTTCCAACTCGATGGTGCTCTGTTTGTATTTTGCACCGGTCTCACCCAAATGCAACCGGGCGCAGCCAGCCGAATAATACGGCTTGAGCGGATCCAGAAAGCGGTGCATCAGCGAAACGAAATCTGCTTTTGTCTGTAACTCCATAAACGATCTGTGCTCCTTACATAATCTCCCGGTAAACGAACTGCCGGAAGTCGGCATAGCTCTCGTGAGCATCCATATCCTGTGCACAAATGCCTACCATGGCACCGGTAAAGGCGCAGCGTTTACGGCGGTGGTTGATATAGTCATCGCTCAGGTGCTCTGCAGGCTGCACACCGCCCAGCAGAGCCCAGTCTGCCCCATTGGTCTTGTAGAAGAACCGTGCCTCGGCGCGGTTCACTTCTGCCCGCAGAGAAACCGCACCCTCAGGCAGGCAGACCGCCTCGCTGCCGTAGGAAAAGTCCTTGAAATCGCACTGCATCACCTGCAGGATTCGGCAGTGCCGCACCTCGTCCCATGTCACATACGCATAGATCCAGTTGCAGGTGTCGTAATACAAAATCAAGCCCGCCACCTGCTGAAAGTTCTGCGGGGCAAAGTCCAAGGTGGTCTCGGCTGCAAAACGGAAGCTTTCCCACCGCCGGGCAAACAGGGTCTGGCGATGATGGCTGGACAGGGTCTGCCCGCCATACAGCCGGTCCAGCCGGGGCGGGCGGTCAGGCTGTAATCTCGTTCTGCTTCCAGCGGTACACGCAGGGTCTTGAAGCTGACCGGCAGGGCTTTGTCCGGGGCAAACTTCACCGTCTCGCTGTGATCGGTGCAGGGCTGCACCGGGGAGTCCACTTCAATTTCCACGGCCATATCCGGGTGATGGGTGCCGTTTGTAAGCCGGGGCCAGCCGTCCACCCATTCGATCTTCTGCAAGGCGGTCTCCCGCCCCAGTGTGCAGTTGCCGCGCTCGGTCAGCGGGCGGGCACAGATCTGTGTGATGTACCACTCCTCCCCTTTCTGCAAAAAGCAGGCGTGGCCGCTTTTCTGCAACGGATTTGACGGATCATCTTTTGTAGTCATCAGCGGCAGATAGGACGAATCTTCCCACGGGCCGTCCAGACTTTTCGCCCGCGCCACCGTGGCAGCGTGGCTGTAGCCAGTGCCGCCTGCAGCACAGAGCAGGTAATACCATCCGTCTTTTTTGAGGATCTGCGGGCCTTCACACACGCCCAGCGCCGTGCCCTTGTAGAAATGTTTCCGCTGGCCGATGAGCTTGCGTTTCTCTGTATCAAACTCCTGAATGACCGTTCCGGCAAAACCGGGGTTTTCCAGCCGCCAGTCAAACAGCATATTCAAAAAATAGTGTCTCCCGTCGTCATCGTGGAACAAGGCCGGGTCAAAACCACTTGCCGTCACAAAGGTCGGCTCGCTCCATGGACCGGTGATGGCCGGGGCGGTAATGACGTAATTCAGGGTGTCCTTGAAAGCCGTCGAACTTTTCACATCCGTGTACACCAGCCAGAACAACCCGTCTGCGTAGGACAGGTGCGGTGCCCACAGACTGCCGGAATTATAGTTGCCTTCCAGATGGCTGGGTACCTGTTCCGGTTTTTGCAGCGGTGCCGCCACCCACTCCCACCGGACAAGGTCGGTGGAGCGGTAGATGTCGATGCCCGGCCACCACTCAAAGGTAGATGTGGCAATGTAGTAGTCCTCTCCCACCTGCAGCGCACTGGCATCCGGGTGAAAGCCCGGCAGAATGGGGTTCTGCATCCGCTGACGCATAGTAAAGCTCCTTTCCAATAAAGAAAGGGGCATCCGTACTAGTGGATGCCCCCTCTTTTATGATGAACTCTCCGGAAATGTCGTTAAACCAGACCGATAAACACGGTGATAAAGCCAAAGGCGATCAGACCAAGCATGATCCAGTTGGGGCTGACCTTTTTACGCAGAGCCTTGAAGCAGACCAGAACCAGGATCAGCGGGATCAAACCCTTGCAGATGCTGTCCAGAATATCCTGCAGGACAAAGGGGTTGGCGGAACCAGCCATGGTCACAGACAGGGTGGTCTTGAAGGACACCATGCTGTAGGTCATGCAGCCAATCATCATCAGACCAACGATAGACGCCGCTTTTGTGATGCACTCCAGCAGGCCGCTCTTCTGGGCTTCCAGCACAAAGGTGCTGCCCAGACGGTAGCCGTATACCATGCCGAAGTAACGGATCAGGTAGTTGGGGATATTATATAGCAGCAGATACAGGATGGGTCCAAGGATATTGCCGTTCAGTGCCAGACCGATGACCAGCGAGGTGATGATAACACGCAGAGTGGAGTAGAAGAAGGTATCGCCGATGCCAGCGAAGGGTCCCATCAGACCGCACTTGATACCGTTGATGGTGTTGGTGTCAAAGTCCGGGTTCTCAGCGTTCTCCTTTTCCATGGAAACTGCCAGACCCATGATGAAGGGGGCCAATGCCTGTGTGGTGTTAAAGAACATGGACTCACGCTTCAGAGCCTCCATGTACTTGTCATGGTCGTCCTTGTAGATCATCTTCAGGGTGGGTGCCAGTGCCCAGCCGAAGCCGATGCCCTGCATACGAGTGTGGCTCATGCAGCCCAGCAGCTGGAACTGCCGCCAGAAGATGCTCTTAAAGACTTTTTTCTCGTCCAGCTGGACCTTTGCAGGTGCGCTGACGGTGTTCTGCATTTCGTTAGTCATTGAAGAAGTCCTCCGTTTCCGAAACAGGCTGCACGCCAGCAGCTTTCAGCTCGCGCATTTCCTGAATGTGCTTGTAATCGTTCAGGCAGATGTACACAGCAATCGCCACGCCGATGATCGCCACAGGCACGGTGCCCAGACCCAGATAGGCAGCTGCGATGAAGCCAATGAAGAAGAAGGGCGCAATGTCGGTCTTCCACATGGTCTTGAGCAGGATAGCAAAGCCCAGAGCAGGCAGAACGTTGCCGGCGGTCTTGAGCGCGGTAAGAACCACCTCGGGGATGCTGCTGACCACTGCACTGATGGCGTTGCTACCCAGCAGCACGGCAAAGAAGGCAATGATGGCAAAGATGGTGGGGTACATCAGGGTAAGGATGACATTCAGATTCAGAGCCTTTTCGGGCTTATCCTCATCCAGCAGACGATCGTACCGCTGCACCATGGTGGTGCAGAACAGCTTGAACACCTGATAAGCGTAGGTTGCCAGCAGACTGATGGGCACTGCCAGAGCGATCGCCACGCTGGCGGCCTCGCTGGGCTCGCTGCTGATGTTGTTGATCATTGCAAAAGCGGTTGCCAGCACACTGCCGACGGCAAGGTCAGCGGGCAGCGAACCACCGATGGTGATGGTGCCCAGGAAGATCAGCTCCAGCTGCGCGCCGATGGCAACGCCCAAGGGCAGATTGCCCAGCACAAGACCGACCATTGCGCCGCAGCAGATGGGGCGCTCCAGCAGCGCCTGACCCCAGCAATGGTCACTGAATTTGGCAATGAACATGACCAATGCCACTAACAAAGCTTTGACCACCATAATTTACTCTCCTTTTCTTGCCTGTTTGATAAGCTCGTACACATCCTGCGGAGCGTTGTCCGGCACCACCTGATACTGGCACTTGACACCAGTCTTCTGGATGCGGGCAAAATCGTCCAGATCACTGGGGGTGGCGTACACCGTATCGGTGATCTTGATACGCTCCTTCAGGTCATCACCCAGATGCCCATAGTTGCTGATGTTCACCAGCGGCACACTGGGCACTGCCTCCACGATGCGGCGGGGCTCGGGGGGGGGGTTTTACT